>OLRV01002303.1_pt1 | contig 14892 bp, 14 predicted proteins | sample 1672421 | NCBI WGS metagenome assembly OLRV01 (sample SAMEA3136684, study PRJEB25190) | human gut metagenome | biome: human gut; feature: human-associated habitat; material: faeces | place: Austria | collected 2013
TCAGGGAGGGCGGTCCCGACGATATGTTGGGACCGCCCTCCCTGAATGCGAATCATAGAAACCGTTCGACAAAGAAAAATCGGAATTTAGTAATAAATCAAAAACTCGACCGTATTAAAATTTGTCAGCAAAAGACAATTAACCACATATCGTTCATTTCTGTAAATAAGTAATTAACCTAGAAATAATCTTATCATCCACTCGTTGATCAAATTTACGGGCAAATAGCAATGGCGACGAAATAAGCTTTTCATAATCATCGTTTCTATAGACATATGGATTACCACGTTTCCAATCAATCAATCGCATAATAGCCCTGTAATCATCATCCGGCTGTGGGTGATATATATTTTCGAGATAAGGCGAATTTAGAAGAATGGTCTGAAGGAAAATTTCATCCGGGCAGAGTGTCTGTGAAAACATTCGTTTATATTTGGGCCAAATATTCACAACATAACGAGCAAAATCTTGAGTAATACTAAACCACTGTGCCCCTTTTCCAATAATAGTATCTGGATATTTTTTGAGCCTATTAACTCTCAAAAGGCATTCCATCAATCCTAAAATTCGATTAAAAGGACCAGCATATCTACCTAATATATTCTGCAATGGATACCAGATTGATAGCCTTTTTAAAGTTTGAGGCGTAACCGATTCTCCCGATTCTGTGAAATGAACAAATTCTTTTCCTTGATGGCAACTGAAAAAATCATCGATATAATCCATATCATGGAGAGGCAAGTCCATCCCTGACAAAAGATGGTAATAATCACAGTGCGCAGAGAGCGCTTCTTTCAGTAAAAGCAATTCACAATCAACTTGACTTATACCTCCCCATGAAACTTTTATCCTCGGCACAAAATGCAACGACGCCCTCTGCGCAACACCGCAAAAATCATCCTGATCAAAATCGTCTGATTTAGCATCAATATGAACAAAAATCGAATTACGCGAATCATCCAAAAGGGAAATGAGACTTTTTAATTGTCTCCAATTATTATACGCAATAATCAGAAAAGCATGCTTCATTAAAAGTAAACCTCATTCATAACAATAGATTCAAAAACCATATAACTAATATTAATAACACAGATGCCATTCGGAATCTTGCACATTTTCAGATTCAGGCTTCGATATGAATATTTACTTGTTTTGAATCCATCGTTATTGCGCATCAAAGCCGCTGATTGCTAGGCTCCTTCCAGCAATACGAGGCACATGTAATGGAAAGAAGTTGCCAACATAGTAAGGACAATCAAGGCAAAGCTGGGTTCTCCCTGAAACGACCAAGACTTGTCCGGCCGGACAATAACCTAATCGTCGGAAATCGCGAGACGGAGTATGGCCGAGGTACCGACGACGGCCACAGGAAGCGTGTATCCAGACGTGGCGGTGGAACCGGACGATGAGGTATGTGGCGTTCCCCCGACGGGGAGCGAACGGGAAAGCATGCACAAACGACCCGCGACTGAACCAGAGACCACCGCGAACTCGTCCGCGCGTGCGCAACAAGACGTAAATGACATCGGCGATTCCGACGTGGGGCAACAGTGGCATCTATGCTCGAAATCCTAATCTTGGGAACCAGTGGCCTTAGAACTTGTACACAACTGACTTTTTCGACATTAATTGTGACCTTAGAAGTATAAATACCCACCGGAGTAAGATGACATGGTCTGCGTCCTTTTCATGATTTTCATTCACCGAGAACCCTGCGATCACAGCCCAAGGAGTGTAGACGTTTCTCAAGAAATCAAAGGAAAAAATTCCCGCGTGCTCAACCCCGAAAACAGCAGTATATCGTGGAGCCGCCTTTCATTACTCCTATCAGAACGGCCCATGTTGTCGAACGCACCCGAAAGGTTGACGGCCATACTACCATCGAGAAACGCATTCATCCATACGGCGCTTAATATAATTTAATAGTGTCTGTCCAGAAAGGCGAAAAACAATGATCGATAGTAAAACTGTTTTGCATGAGTATTTGACGGCCGATCGGCTGGTTCAGCCCAAACCCAAGAATCTTATAAAACGAGTTTTTGGTGCACGAGTTGTCCGACTTAAGACCCATCTCCGTAAAGCAGAATATTATCATAACACTAAGGGGGTATTCCACCATGTCGCTTATTATTATCACCTGTTGAGACTTAAAGCATTATCATCCAGTTTTTGTTCAGAAATCCCAATTAATGTTTTTGGAAAAGGTCTAGTTATTTGGCATCCGGAACGCATTATCGTAAATCCTCAAGCGGAGGTTGGCGATTATTGCTCTCTCTCGAGCGGGGTTGTCGTTGCACAAGCTCATAATCAGTGCCCGGTTATTGGCGACCATGTTGAACTCATGATTGACTCGAAAGTGTTGGGAGGCATTAAGATTGCTGATCATACTCGCATCGGTGCAAATGCGTTGGTCCTAAAGGACATTCCCGAACCAAATACTACATGGGTCGGTTTGCCTGCCCATAAAATTAGCGATCATGGTACAATTGAAACTCCAGCAATTCCATTCTAATATTTGCACCAATACCTTTAAGGTCTAGTGACATTGTCTGAACACGTCGTTAGCCCCATCGCCATTAATCATAGCTGAGCCCCAGTATCCTTCAACATGACATTCAAAGCTGCGGATATTCAACGAGTTCAGAGTTTTTCATTTTCGCAGTAACAGCCACTTACGGAAGGGCTTAATCCGCGCCAACAGAATACAGCAGCACAACGAAATCAAAAAGATGGTGATTGGATTAAGCGATATGATCCGTACGGAATGAGCTCCTTGCGGAATCAACTTAGACAGTACCTCATGAACCAGTGGATGCACCATATAGATCCCGAAAGCATAACCAGCCAAGCACTGCAAAGCCCTGGCAAAAGATACTGGGCAATGATGCCATACTGATGTGTGAATCATCCAGTTGGCAAAAGCAAAGGCGGCAAGCGCGATTGGGAAGAATCCAGCAGTGACAAGGAACAGTTCCTTAGTCAAACTCAGCTCCATTGAACTTAATCCCCATAGCAAAACCAGAGAGAGCAGTGCCAGCGGAATATGAACAGTATGTTTGCCACTGTTAAATAGATCTTTTTTAATTGCATAGCCCAGAAGCATGTAAAGAATGCCGAGGGCTCCACGTCCAGTGAATCCGCCTAGCGTCATTTCATAATCAGAATTGCCTCCCAACCAGTTATAGATCATCTGTATCGTTGGAAACACAAAAGTAAAAACAACGCCTACTACAATTATCATGCGAATATACTTGTCAGCATTCTGCTCAAAAGACCGTATAAAAGACGCAAGAATCGGTATGAACAGATAAATGCCAAGAAGCATCTGCATGTACCAAAAATGAATCATAAAAGGATCGCCGATCAGCAGCATTGTACGAAGTCCTTCCACAATACTGCTGACCGAAGGATCCGCTGCCAGTTTCGCAATCATCGCGATACAAGCCCATGCTTCAAAAGAGACCAGTAGTGGCAGATAATTATGTTGTAAAAATCGTTTGAGCTTGGGACCGGAATAATCCCTATCGAGCATAAGATAACCCGTAATAATCAGGAACAGCGGCACACCGATTTTAGAGAGCGAGCCAATTGCGGCAGAGGCAAAAATCCTCCACCCCCCCCCGCTAATAATCGGAACAGGCAAGCTATGAACACAAACCACAGCAACGATAGCGATAACTCGAAGAAAATCAATAGCAACGGAGCGCTGGCTATCGAAGACATTCTTCGACATCGATTTTGAATTATTCATATCTGTCACTTCTCTTCTTTCCAAGCAAAGCGACTTCTTATGAGCAGTCCCATTGCTACAGCTCAACATTTTCTCAGACTCGTGTGACAATACTTTCCGGCGTACGGCGAAAACGGCATACAGGCACAGACTCCGGGAAATTACCTACTGCGATGTACATCACGGGAAACTCATAGTCAGGCATATTCAAAAGTTCCCGGGTCTGACGATCCTGAGCCAGATTGAACATCGCGTTCAAAGGACATGCAGCTAAACCATACGCTTCCAATGCGTACAGCAGAGACATCGAGAATAGGCCGCCATCCACAAACGGCTCATTGCGTTCCCCGTAATTCATGAACGCTCTGATATCAGAAGTGACCAGCAACAATACCGGAGGCATATCATATCCATTGAACCCACCTTGAATTTTCAAGGCCGCTTTAATTTTCTCCGGATCAGTAATTTGATATATGCGAGTAGCCTGTCGATTGCACACAGACGGAGTCTTCATCGACACCTCGTACACTTTATCAAGCAATTCCTGCGAAACAGGTTTATCGGAATATTCTCGTACCGAATACCTATTTTGCGTCAATTGAACGAATCTCTTGGAAAGGTTATCAGCCTTAGCGGAAGAATTCATAATAAAAGAGCCAGCTCCTTTCGTTCAAGCATCAAGCAGATAATGCTGTTTTCTTGCGTTAAACACAGAAACGCAAAAAGCGTGGCCATCGCCAAACCCATTATTCTGAAATGGTATTAGCCACGCTTTCGTATTACAAATTGAAGAGGAGCGTATGACAAAGTAGGCGCGATTAGCTACGCCCCATCAAATTTTTGATGCGCGATACTGCCCCAGCAGGCAACACACATTTAACGATTCTCTTGCAGGAACGAATAACTCGCTTCTTTGGGGATAAGCTCACGCGACGATACAAGCGCTCAATCGGCTTCATGTGCTTCCTGAACTCACTGAAATCATTTGCCTTGACAGCCTCACGGAATGCGACGAAGCTCTCATTCTTCAATATGGTACGCATCGCGTAGGTCTTTTGACGCTGATTGCTGATACCGTCCAACGATGGCTTGACGCGCTTGGTCGGAGTCCATTCACCACGCTGTTTATGCACATACAAACGATATGCAAGCCCCTGACGGCGATGCCGGAAACCACCCGCTTGAGACTGGTACACCTCCGCGGAATCGGAATCATGCAACACAAGTTCATCCCGATGACGGTCGAATAGATCCTGGACATCCTGGTTGCGCACGACGATGACGTTGCAACCCTCACCATCGTTCACATATTTCGGAATCCACGCATCACCAAATGTCACATCTGCAGTCTCAGCAAGTACGTCATCACAGTAATCGCATGCATTGTACTTGAAATAGCCCAATCCCCAATTTGTAGTGGAGAGTTCAGCAGTACGCTTGATGACAGGCCCTTTCCCACTAGTCCGCCGGACTTCAACCGCATAATCAGAAGCAGGGCTGCCCGGGGTCTTATGCCGGAAATCCACGCGAGCAATATCATCTAGGGGAACACCGGACTCCCATGCCTCGCTCTTCGCGAAAAAGTCCGACTTCAAGTGCCCACATACCAAACCAATGCAGTACCTAATACGCTTGTTAAGCACTTCGTCCTGTCTGCGCAGCAGACGTATCGCTTTCACAAAACAGGGAATACCGATGAACAAATATTTCCCGTCATGTTCACGCACGTAGGAAAGCACTTCGCTCATTTCGATGGGATAATACTTCGATTTCGCACCCGTCTTGAGCTCATCCACACTATGCGACACCTGGTACGTGTACATATGCTCCGGATCCGGACCGTCCTTAACATGAATCACCGCATCCACGAGTCCGTCCTCAAGCATTTTAGATGCAAGCCAGCTAACCATGCCTCCAGAGCTACCGCGGGAACGCCAACCATCGGCAGACACATACCCCACATATGCATTGAGCCAATAGCCGAGATACTGATCATGGTGCACGTCAGCCTGCTTAGAGAAAAGCTCACCACCAAGAACATCCTCATTAATGGAGCTAGCGAAAGGACACGCGCTGCCGACTGCATCTTCATTCACAATAGAGCCCTGTACAGAAGCTTGATAGCATCCGTCAATGTTCTTGACGATGTTGAAGGCCGGATCAAGATACGCGCATGCACCACAGCCTACACAATATGTAGCCATGTCCCCTATCGCATCTTTGTCAGGTGATTGAATCACCCGTTCAACTGTATTGTTCATTTCGTTGCCTTTCTATGAAGACGATTGACGATTTTCTCGCGTTCACCAGCGGTAAGGGACACTTTCATCGCGCCTGCTCCAAACAATATCGTATATATGATGCCCCACACCAGGAAAGTCGGAATGGAGGAGACCGGCAACGCCAAACCACCCAGCAGACATACGACAACCACCGCAAGTGCCAACAATATAGTTGGCACTTGGCGTTTCCAGAAATAGACCATATCCAGACCGATACGAGTGTGGTAGTACCAGTTCATGAATAAACCTGTGCCCAGCGCGATACTCGCCACATAACCGATAGCCGTGGCCCAATAGCCAAGAGACGGTATCAGCAGCACGCTGATCACGATATCAATCACGGACGTAAGAACATAGATCAGACTACGAGTCTTGTGGCGGTTCTTCGCACGCTGAATTTCAATGCCTGTATTCTGGGTGAGCGGAATCATCACCGGCAAGACCATAATCAGGCACAGCCAATACGCGTCCGCATTCGCGTCGCCTGCCCAGATATGCACAAAATATCGTCCGAGCACAATAAATCCGCCGAACAGGTACCAGAAGATGACCATCTGATAACGACCCACACGTGTCATCAACTGGGTCAGAACTATATTGTCATCTGATTCCGCAACTATACGGTTAATTTGGGGGGTGAACACATTCGACATAGTTGTCGACATAGAGAAGAAAATGTTCCTGATTTGTAAGGCGATAGCAAACACCGCGACCGCCGTTGAACTAGCCATTGCGCCCAACAGGAAATTAGGGATGTTATTGTTGACCAAATCGAAAATCTGATTCAGGAAAATCCAAAAACTGAAAATTGCCACAGCTTTGAATAGAGACCATTCCAGACCGTGGAATGTAAATCGCATGTTCAACTTGCGCATGGCAAAAGCGATATTCCATACGAGAAGTATGGTCGAAATCGTCAACTGGGCGCATGCCACACCGACCGCACCCATACCGAGCCACAGAAGCAATACCGCAAGGAACGGTTGCGCCAATGCAGTGAACAACTGACGTGACTGCTGAAACACAAACCGCTCATGTGCCACAATGTATGAGTCGAACGGTGTGGACAACATTGTCACAGCAATGTTCACACCCATAATCATCAACAATGCGCGAGCCAAATTGATTTCCTGAGCCGTCAAACCGCCAGAGAACAATGCATGCACATTCAAAACCATTGCTCCACAGCCGACTAGGCACAACACAGCGACAGCGAGATATACAAGCAGGAACATACCATTTAATCGACGCACTCCTGAGTCAGCGTCCGAACAGCCTGCAGCACGCTCACGCATGTAGAAACGCACGTAGCTGCCGTAAAAACCTGCGGATAAAAGTGTTAGCGCAAATACTACGCTATTGGTCATTTGGAATACGCCGTAATCGCCTTGCCCTAAAAAATGCAATAGCAAAGGCACATAAATTAAATTGACTAGGTTTTTCACCAAGATATTCGCATAACCGAGTAGCGCACCGGCCTTCTTCTGACTCGCCATATAAGCTAATTACTCCTTCATGGCTTTGTCAAGCCAATCTCGGGATTCTCTGCGATGCTGTTCCAGCAGCCGGTCGACCTTCGCATAGTCAATCTCAGGAGCAAGACCAGAATCCATCATCACGGAATCCAAATCAAACAAGCGGAACAGAGTCTCCATACGCGAATTCATGCTCGACTTGCCTGTCATGCCAGCACGGTTGAACACCGTGAACTGCGTATGGAACAGTATCGAGAAACAGCATGCGTGATATGAATCTGTGAACACGTATTGTGCCTTAGAAAACAGTTCCACAAAATCCTGCGGACCGGCAACATAGGTCTCTTTGTCACGCAAATCAAGAATACGACGCACACGACATCCATGCGCCTTCGCATATGCTTGGATGTCACGCTCCTGCTCGTCCGATGGACGGCCAAGAAAATACGTAAGCACATACTCATCATCATCAGGTACAAAACCTTCAAAGATTTCTATCCACTTGTTTGAGGTAAGCATAAGCGTGGGATCTAGTACAACTGCCGCATTCAGGCCAGTCATCTCTCCGACTAACGCCATGCCACGATCCTCACGTACTGATATCGCCTTTAAACGCGGAAGATACTTTTGAAAAATAGGTATCGAGGTCTGATCAACCTCAGAAAGGCCGAAGCTTGCAGCATAACTAATAACAGGTTGCTTCGAAAAAGCAAAGGAGCCAAGACGACAGGCTAATTCCTTTTTATCAATCCACCGATCATTCCATACTTGATCGGAGCCAATCACTATGCACCTAAGACTTTCATCCGCAGCACTCTTCAATCCTTTATAGGCAGTCAAAGAGAACAAATCATCAGGTGAATATTTTTTTGTAAAAAAAACACCTTTTTTCTTTCTATAAACCTCAAGTCTTTTGCTTTCAGAGAATAATGCAAAAAACATAAAAGATACTTTTTTAAAGAATCTAATTGGAGGTCTAAAATAATAGTCAAAAAAGTTTGATCGTTTTGTGTCCATATATACGGTCGTACATTTTTCATTACCACCAAGCAATTGATTCAAAGCATAATTCTGCAGCCTATTACCGTAATTAGCATAATCATTAATGGTAATTATACCAACAAGCATTTTCGATTTGCTCATTCAAACCTCTCCTTTTGTTTCAAACTAAATCTTTTTAAAATACATTCATAAAACATGATAATAAAAAAGTGTCGTTTTATAGCCAAATTAAAAGCATAACTATGTTTCTCTTTCTTTAAATTAAGATAATAGTTCTTATTCCAATTAGGAAAATGCTTTTTAACCCACTTCCTCAGCATGTAAACCTGAGCTAATCCAGCAAAACCAAACTTAAGTTGCGCACAAGTTTCATAAAACAATAGATGATTAACTGCTTGCCACTCAATCTCTTCATGAAAAGTATTCAAATCCTCCGGAGACAAAGTATTAATAATATACTCGAAAGACTCAACAATAGACATACGACCAATCGGATTAAGTGAATGCATGACACTTGAGTTCTGCTGCCGATATTGGTAAACCAATCCATCAAAAACAGAAATCTTTTTGGCGCGAATTATAAGAGGTAAAACAGACGCAAGATCCTCTCCAATGTACATTTGCGATGGCACAAACAAGCCTTGAGACATCAAAAAATCTTTACGAAAAAATTGAATCCACAATTCAGCGCAATTGCGAATATATTCACGCTTACTATATTGATACAAAACAGGACCAATATATTTTTCAGTCGAATTCCCAGTTTCATCAATTTGCACACCACTAAACAAAATAATATCATCATTTTTGAATTTGAGTTGTGATATAAGGTCGATAAAACTTCCCCATATTATTTTGTCATCACTATCTAAAAAACCAATATATTTCCCATTCGCCTGCTTAATTCCACACATTCGTGCAGCGTTTTGTCCGCGATTTCTTTGATGTAGCACCTTTGCAGACACTGAGAAATGAAGAGAATCAAGATAGGAAGCAGTCTTTTCGTCAGACCCGTCATCAACGACTATAAGTTCAATTTCGGGGCAGTCATTCTCAATAAATGGTCTGAAGCATTCATCAAGATAAACTGAAGAGGTGTTCCAAACTGGAACAATTATTGAAAGAAGAGGAATTTTCATCGTATATCGTCTCCCTTAACGCCACATTGGAACATAAGGTATCAGTTCACAATATCCTTTATAAAAATAATGAAAAACAAAGATTATTAAATAATATAAATATAGAACGAATAATACATTCTTTTCATTAAAATTCATATTCAAAATACGTATATCACGATTTTGCCTTGCTGACAAAGCAAGTGAGCAAAAAATCAGCATATACAATCCAAACCTACTGGTGTCTTTTCCCATAGAGGTAGTAATCAAGCCAAGCAAAGCAATTGTAGATATGATTATATTCCATTTTGACTGCATATCTATTTTTTTCAATAAAATATAAATCACTGGCAATGAGATAAAAAGATTTTTTACTACAAGAAGAGCATTTAAACTCACACCACTAAAATAGTCAGCATAATATTGATTATTTAAAAATTTAAGTACAAATCGACCAATAAGATTAGGATTCAATGTAAATAGCAACGATATTACAATCAAAACTATGGACATTTTAAGTAAAAAACGATTTGTAGTATTATTTAACTTGTAAATAATAATTATAGCATAGATAATAAACCCAATAATGGCAGAAACATGAAAAAGAGAAGCAATATAAATCAAAATAATAGGGGAAATCTTTTTTCCACGAATCACAAGATCTAGAGCAAGAAAAGTAATCGATAACGCCATTGTTTGTCGACAAATATTAAAAGCTTGTACATAAATTACTGACATGTAAAAAAAGCATGCTATTCCTGCATTTATGTTAGGTCTCTCAAAAAAAAGAACTAGATAAAAGCAAAAAAGAGTAATAAATGCAATCAAAAAATAAAAAAAACATATTGGAAAATGAGCATTTCTACAAAAAAGCATTAGCCATAAAAAACCCGATTCGATTTTATTATCTCGTCTCCAATTACTTAATCCATAATTATACATAGTATAGTATTGCAAGCTGTCAGTTCCAGTGGTTCCACGTAAAGCCAAGGGCAAACTATAGATTACAGATAAAGCAGTAATTCCAAAAAATTGAAATTGTTTGCTATTGATCTTAAATATACAATAAACAAGAAAGGTCGAGCTAAACAAGATTGATGTATAGAACAAATAAGACAAAGTATGACTCATTTAAACCTACTCTATGTGTGTAATCCAACCATCTTAAAAGCGACGCTCGATTAGAAACTTATCATTCACTATACTGTAAATAAATTTTACGCAAGAAAGTCGCATCTTCATATATATCAAAACCCTTTGCTCTAGCCTGGATTTGAGCATTTTGACTATTTATTAAACGATTCATGTTTTTCTCTCTATAAGCATATATACTTTTAGCCCATTCAAGCGCAGAATGTCTCAGAGATTCACGATGCACCAGAGGCGTAATGACACATTCATTAGTTATGGAATCGGACATAACAATTGGCAGACCATTTAATTGCCACTCAAGGACAACATTAGGAAGCCCTTCATAAAGAGAAGGGAAAACCATGCAATCAAATGCATTCAACAACTGAGGAACGTCTAATCTATGTCCTAGGAAGGAAACATAATCTGATAAACCATATTCACTAACAAGCTGCTTGATCTGATTAATGAGTTCACCATCTCCAACCAAACACAAACGGTACCTAGGATCCATTTTTGATATTTCATTAAATATTTTAATAAGCATTTTATGATTTTTTTGTTCATTAAAAAGCCCAACATGCCCGATAATGATATCATTTTTACTGAAGCCAAGCTCCTGTCTTTTCTTCATGCGCATTGTCTCAGAGAAGGCATAATCATTGATATTCTTACCATTAGGTATGACGGTGAAATTACGTTTGCCAAATAACCACCTGCCAGCATCTTTACCACAGGCAAAATAATCTGTAGCAGAAAAATAGAGTAGAGGTCTTAAAATTTTATCAAGAAAAGGATGTGTACATTTTGTATTATGTGAATGTGCTACACGCATTTTCACTCCTGCGCATTTTGCTTCGAACAGTTCAAATGCCATAGTTGCACTATTCCCACACACATGTACGACGTCATATTTCTGATCCATCAGCAGGGAATGAAAACTCTTCATATATGCAAAAATATTCGTTTTCCTATTCGGCAACTGACGAACTTGAATGCCTAATTCACTTATCTGATTGATGAGTCCTTGATCGCAACCGTCAAAAGCAATAGTAGAAATATCAAACCCTTTTAAATTCATGGCTGCATAGGTTGCCTTTAACCATGCTGTAATTCCATCATTCATAATTCCGTTCGTACTTAATACAAGAATTTTCATTTTAAAGCACCTAACATAATTCTAAATATTATAAGCATGTAGCTTATTGAAAAAACATCTTTATATGATACACATCATCGAATTAAAAAATGCACTATTGTAAACTTCCATATCCTTAGCGTTTACCGTTTGCGGTCTTTCAGATGAAGAACCTTACAAATTAAATCTTTATCTACTGACTCTGAAAATTTACGTGCAAATAAATTCTTAGACTTTTCTATCAATTCGTAGTCTTCTAATCTAAATGCGTAAGGACTCCCATTTTTGTCGTGTCCAATCTATAAATCGAACATTCCCCTTCATCTCAACTTTAAGAAATGCATGCCTCATTGCTACCTACTCAAAAACAAAGAATCAACAATTTTCATGAGTTCTTCATTGAAATGCTTATTATTGTTTTGTAATCCACAATTTCGCATAGAGCCAATAATTTCCGTATAACGTTGTATGACATCACCTAAGCGAGTTATATCATACACAGGAATAATATTCCCCATACGATCAGCCACGGCCTTTGTAAAATCAACCTGATGGTTATTTACATGCTCATCAAATTGTAGCTGCCGAGGAACCACAATCGGAATCTTCCCAATTTGCAACGGCATAATAAAACTAGCTGGCCCACCATGTGTAATTACGATGCGTGCCTCAGATACCTTTTCTTTCATCTGAGCATATGGAAGAAGCCTATGCCACTCACAATACCTAGGCTCATACGTACTGAAACCAGTCTGCATAACCACATCTTCATCGATTGCGCCCGAACCCTTCAACTGATCCACAGCTTTAATCAATCTATTAAAAGATTGCTCATGAGTTCCCACTGTTACGAAAATCATCGCTTGACCACCTTGTCTTAAAAGATGCTTCCCAGATTAATTGCCTTAGGATAGACCTTCTTCATCTCTTCCCATTGCACAATGAATTTGTCAACAATTGGATATACGAGCCTACCTGTCATAGTTGGCTTATCGATTCTATCAAAAACTTCAATATAAATAAGCTTTGCCCCGAACAATTTTCCAATATAAAAGAAAGGAACAGCGACCGCAGCACCACTGGAAATAATTAAATCGGGTTTTTCTTTACGCAGCACTTTCCAAGCAACAAAAGTATTACGAATTAGATTTTTAAGATTCCTGTTTGTAGGATAATAGCAAGGATAAAATCGCTCTCCTTCAAGCACACTTCTTGCATCCTCTTTATCAAAAGTGACCCAAAAGCGATTTTTATCTTTCCAGAAAGGCTCGAGCATATGCAAATGAGCTAAATGTCCGCCGCTGGACCCCACCAAACAAACTTTCAATGAATCGATTTTATTGGAAAAGTTAAGCGTGCTAATATCCTGCTCATTGCGGGTACTACTCATCGCGTTTGAAGATCCTTTTACGTGGCACATAATTTACACTAAATATAATTTCACCTTTCATAGACAGAACGTTTCATGCCTATAAGCCCCTATAAAAATAGAAATGACTCAATTGTCCCAATCGCTTTAGGGAATACGCCCGTGATATGAATCTCGTCTAAAAAATTATCAGGAATCAGGGAAAATCAGTAAATAGTTTGTCAAGTCTATTATCAATCACGACTATCAGCTTCTATGAGCTACCAGCAAAAACAAAGCTGATATTAGCCGCAAGCGACCGTGACCCTCTTCTTTCCCAATTAGAGAGCCTGTCACTGTTGTCTTCTACGACTTCCTTCCCACAGCTAAATCATATGTAATCCAACTCTCTTAGTCTTGGACAAATATCGCAATCTACTTATCAAGTATGTTCTTACTGATATCAGTCATGTTGTATGGCTTCTGTTTGCAATGTTTTTCGCATTCAGGGAGGGCGGTCCCAACATATCGTCGGGACCGCCCTCCCTGAATGCGAATCATAAATGGGTGGATTATGTTACTGCTTGGCTGTGGCCACGCAGTTCGGGGTGACGTCGGTCACGGCCTGGCCGCCCGACACCGCCGCGGACTCGCCCTTCACGTCGTACAGCTTCCCGCCGTTGTCATCGGTCGCGGAGCCGTACGAGAACGACAGGCCGGTCTTCACGGAGCCCGCGGAGGGCACCGTGGCCTTCCACCAGCCGCCGCAAGCCTCCGTCATCTCCGTGCCGCCGGTGGAGTCCGGATTGCCGTACACGCGCCACTGCACGCGCACGCGCGACTGCTCGGAGGACGGACGGTACCACACCGTCGCGGACTTCCTCGGCTGCTCCTTCGACCTGAACGCCCACCGCTGGCTTCCGCCGTCATGGGACGTCCACAGCTGCACGTTCGCGCCGTCCTTCGTGGACCAGCCCGCCAGATCCAGGACCAGGGAACCGGACATCGCGGACACCAGCTTGTACGCCGAACCGTCCCTGACCGCGACCCACTTCTGGTTGCGGCCTCCGTGGGACGTCCACACGTCCGCGTTCGCGCCGTCCCTCGTGGACCAGCCCTTGACCTCCAGGTCCTTGCCGGAGTTCACGTTCTCGAGCGTCACGTAGCCCTTCGAGTCGTGCGACACCTTCCACTTCTGGTTCGCGCCGCCGTGGGACGTCCACACGTCCACGTTCGCGCCGTCCTTCTTGGACCAGCCGGCGACCTCCAGGACCAGGCCGTCCTTCAACGCGGTCGACACCGTGTACGTGCCGTCCGCCAGATCCGACGCGTGGGCCTTCGCCAACGCGTCCAGCTCCTCGTACGGATCCTGCGGGGACGAGACCGTCACCGTGACGGACGCCGACTTGCCGCCCGCGGTCGCGGTGATGGTCGCGGTGCCGGCCTTCGAGCCGGCCGTGACCACGCCCGTGCCCATCACGTTAGCCACGCTCGAGTCCGAGCTCGTCCACGTGACCTTCCGGTCCGTCGCGTTCGACGGGCTCACGGTCGCGGTCAGCTGCACGCTCGCGCCCGACTTCAGGCTCAGCTTCCCGTTGCGCACGCCGTCACCCGAGACCGACACGGACGTGACCGGGATGGTGGTCTCGCACTCGACCGCGGCCAGGG
>OLRV01002308.1_pt1 | contig 14854 bp, 10 predicted proteins | sample 1672421 | NCBI WGS metagenome assembly OLRV01 (sample SAMEA3136684, study PRJEB25190) | human gut metagenome | biome: human gut; feature: human-associated habitat; material: faeces | place: Austria | collected 2013
TGGCTATCCTTATGTGCGTGGCAATGCTCATCGGCACCACCTTTGCGTGGTTCACCGACACCGCCTCCACCGGGGTCAATAAGATCCAGGCGGGGAATCTGGATGTGGCTCTTGAAATGAAAGATGGCGACAACTGGGTCTCCGCCGAGGGTAAGACCCTTACTTTCAAGACCAAAGACAATAGAGCCGCCGACCAAATTCTTTGGGAGCCTGGCTGTACATACGAGCTGCCGCAGCTCCGTGTTGTCAACAAAGGCAACCTTGCTCTGAAGTACAAGATTCAGATTACCGGTATTCAGGGCGACGCTAAACTCAACGAGGTTATTGATTGGACGATCAATGACGCCGCTATCAATCTGACCGAGGGACATCTGATTGCCGGTCAGCAGGGCGATGCTTTCACCATCAAGGGTCATATGTGGGAAAGCGCCGGAAATGATTATCAGGATCTTTCCATTGACGGTATTGGCATCACCGTTGTAGCAACTCAGGATACTGTTGAGTACGATAGCAAGGATAATCAGTATGATAAGGATGCTGAGTACGATTTGGATGTTTGGACCGGTGAGCTAAAAGCACCCGAAGCCGCCGATGCCGATGGTGTTTACCACATCACATCTGCCGCTGAGCTGATTTATGTGATGCAGAATAGCACACCCGTCAGTGCGTACTACAACAAACCCCTTGCTTTGGATATAAACATTGATCTTAACGGTCGGTCTGTTAAGGGCTTTAACAATTTTGACCTGTTCTGCAACAGTTTTGACGGTCAGGGTCACACCATTAGCAACTTCACTATGGAAAATACAACAGAGTATTATACCGGACTGTTCGGCTATGTTGGCTACGGCGGCAGCGTTAAAAATCTGACGGTGAAAAATGCTACCATTGTCGGTCAGAAGATGGTCGGCGTTATCGCCGGTGCCGTTGAAGAGGATTGCTCTGTGACCAACTGCCATGTTGAGGATTGCACGGTCGTTGCCAATGTAAAGAAAGCCGGCGCTGTTGTCGGTTATACTTCTAAGGCCACGGTTACAGGCTGCTCCGCAAAGAATGTTACCGTTTGCTGCGCTCATCCCACAGAGGCCGGTGAGATTGTAGGCTACATCAACAACGGCTCGACTGTTGAAAATAACAGTTTCGATCATGTGAATGTGATATGCAATGTGGCGATGATCATCCGGAATGCTTCCGATATGGTGGATTTTGCCAAGGAGGTCAATGAGAATCATAAAACCTTTACTGGGAAGAATGTCGTTCTGGTGAATGATATTGATCTCAAAAACATGGCATGGGCGCCTGTTGGACAGACAGGTGAAACTCAGTTTGTAGGTACCTTTGATGGTCAGGGACACACGATAAAGAACCTGAATGTTGTTTCTGCAAATAACAATATATACTATGCCTACGGTCTGTTCGGCTGGCTTAATGGCACTGTAAAGAACTTGACCGTTGACGGTGCAAGTGTTACTGCCAGCCACTACGCAGGCGTAATTGCGGGATATAATGAATTGGGCTACATCGAGAACTGCACAGTAAAGAATGCTACCGTTACCGGCAAACATGTCGACAATGGCGATTACTGTGGCGACAAAATCGGCGGAATTGTTGGCTTCCTGAATGCACATTCCGTTAAGAACTGCAAGGTCAAAAACACCACTATCACCGCCGGTCGAGATGCAGGACAGGTCATTGGTTGTGCTGTCAGCGGTGCAACGGTTGAAAACTGCACTGCAAGTGATGTTACCGTGACTGCTTCCGGTGACTGCACGGGCGCGAATGTTAGAAACGAGATTGTTGGAAGAGATCTTCGCTAATAATTGGAAATCATCTGATTTAGTTACCCCAAAACCTCTCCGCCCGTTGCGGCGGAGGGGCAATCAAAGGGCATAAGGCTTACTTGTGTCTTTTGATTGCCCCGGTGTGATCACTGGAAAACAGTGTTTACATATTGTCATTGAAAATATTAAATAAGGAGGTAAAACAGCAATGACAAGCAGTAAAACCACCAAGCGGGCATTGATTTCCAGCGCATTGGCTATCCTTATGTGCGTGGCAATGCTCATCGGCACCACCTTTGCGTGGTTCACCGACACCGCATCCACCGGGGTTAATAAGATCCAGGCGGGCAATCTGGATGTGGAATTGGAGTACAAGAACAGCGACACGACAGGCTTCACAAAGGCCGACAAGAACACCAAGGTGTTCAAAGAGGGCGCTTTGTGGGAGCCGGGCCATGTGGAGTATGTAGTGCTGAAGGTCAGCAACGCAGGTTCCTTGGCTCTGAAGTACAAGCTGGGCATCAACATTGCCAACGAAGTGGGCAGCACCAATGTCTACAACAAAGAATTTAAGCTGTCCGACTACATCCGCTTCGCAGTGCTGGATGGCGACAAGACCGAAGGCAGCGTTGACCGTGATGCTCTGGTGGCCGCCGCAACGGACAGCAAGCTCATCAAGGAAGGCTACACCGCAGAGAACCACCTGATGGCTACTGGCACGGACAACAGCCAGAAGGTCGTGACCCTGGTTGTCTGGATGCCTACCACCGTGGGCAACGAAGCCAATCACAAGAAGGACGCAACTGCTCCGTCCATCGACTTGGGCATCAGCGTTGTTGCTACTCAGGATACTGTTGAGAGCGACAGCTTCGACGAACAGTACGATAAGGATGCTACTTATCCCGTAATCGTTTTTAATCAGCAGCAGGCAAACGATGCAATCACGAATGCTACCGATAAGAAGGTAAACATTTCTATTGCTTCGGGTCAAACCATCACTCTTGACAATGGCATTGCAAATGAGGGGGATAAGAGCCGCGACATCACTTTCAGCGGTAACGGCAGCCAGACTGTAGATGCTATTACAAATGCTGTCAGCGCAGAGGGCGGACAGTTGAACTATCAGCGTGGCTCTTCTTTCACATTCGAAAACCTCACAATTCAGGCTGGCGAAGGCAACTTTGATGGTATTGTCTGCAACGAACTGACCTTTAAGGACTGCACCATCAAGGGCAAGCTGACCCTGTTCGGCAAGGCCACCTTCATCAACTGCGTCTTTGACAACACCATGCCCAACCAGTATTCCATCTGGACCTGGGGCGGCACGGATGTGACCTTCGAGAACTGCACCTTCAACACCAATGGTAAGGCAATCCTGCTCTACGGCGGAGCGGATGGTAAAAATCCCACCAACCTTGTCGTAAACAACTGCGCCTTCAATGACCGCAATAGCGGCGCTGCCGGTAAAGCGGCTATTGAAATCGGTAATGATTACAACGCCACCTATACCTTGACCGTTAACAACGCTACTGTTAACGGATTTGCTGACGGCAAAAACACCGGTTCCAAGCTGTGGGCAAACAAAAACAGCATGGATGCAGAACATCTCACCGTTACTATTGACGGAAACAAGGTTCAGTAACCTTTTTCAAGTCCTCTCCGCCCTCGGGCGGAGGGGCAATCAAAGGGCATAAGGTTTGCTTGTGTCTTTTGATTGCTTTGGTGTAATCACAGAAAATCCGTGTTTTACATATTGTCATTGAAAATATTAAATAAGGAGGAAAAACACAATGACAAGCAGCAAATCTACCAAGCGGGCATTGGTTACCAGCGCACTGGCTATCCTTATGTGCGTGGCAATGCTCATCGGCACCACCTTTGCGTGGTTCACCGACACCGCATCCACCGGGGTCAATAAGATCCAGGCGGGCAATCTGGATGTCAAGCTCATGTACAGCACCGATATGCAGACATGGAAGGAAGCCACCGATCAGACCAAGCTCTTTGACGACAATGCCCTGTGGGAGCCGGGTTACACACAGGTGGTCTATCTGAAGATTGTAAACGCCGGCAATCTGGCTCTGAAATATGAGGCCGGCTTCTCCAAAAACTACACCTCCAACAGAGGGAAAAATGTTAACGGCGATTGGTACCGTGTGGACAATTATCTGAAGATCGGCACTGCCGAGACCGCGACCAAGTTTGCAAACCGCGAGGATGTTTGGTCTGCCATTGCCGCCACCGAAAAGACTTTGGCGAAGGATGTTATGCTCACCGACGGATGGATTACTCTGAAAGCAGGAGAAGAGTCCGAACCCTTTGCCGTAGCAATCTACATGCCCACCTCAGTCGGCAACGAAGCCAATGCTTCAAGGCTCAGACCTTCCTCTGTCTCCGGCCTCGGCATTGAGGTGCGCGCTACTCAGGCGACTGTGGAAAGCGACAGCTTTGATAACAATTACGATACAAATGCGGCTACTGTGCTCAAGCGCGTGGAATATACTGACGGCGTACATACAGTGACCGGCAACATTCAGGCAAACGGCACATCCGGTGCAATTCACGGAACGGGTACTGCAAAGATTACCGTAGATGCTACAACGGTTTACGGCACTTATGTCAGCAACTACGCGATGGCCGTCTGCGCCTCCAGTAGATCCGAGATTATCATCAAGGGCGGCGAATTTGCAAATCAGGCTCCTGTGGGTTCCGCGCTGTCCCTGATTTATGCAGAGGACAATGCGAAGATCACCATCGAAGGCGGCACCTTCAAGTGCGTCAGCCCGGCTTGGACGCTGAACTGCAATGACAGCGACCCTGCCACTATCACCGTCAAGGGCGGCTCGTTCTACAAGTTTGACCCATCCAATGTCACTGTCGGCGAAGGTGAAATCTTCATTGCTGACGGCTACAAGGTCGTTCAGAACGGCGACTGGTACAATGTTGTTCCCGAATAAATTCTGATTTTCAAGTCCCCTCCGCCTGAGGGCGGAGGGGCAATCAAAGGGCATAAGGCTTACTTGTGTCTTTTGATTGCTTTGGTGTAATCACAGAAAATCCGTGTTTACATATTGCCATTGAAAAAATACGATAAGGAGGAAAAACAGCAATGACAAGTAGTAAATCTACCAAGCGGGCATTGATTTCCAGCACACTGGCTCTGCTCATGTGCGTGGCAATGCTCATCGGCACCACCTTCGCGTGGTTCACCGACACCGCATCCACCGGGGTCAACAAGATCCAGGCGGGGAATTTGAACATCGAACTGCAAATGAAGGACAACAACGGCAACTGGGTCAATGCCGAGGGCAAGACCCTTCCGTTCCTTGTAAATGGCAAGATTCCCGCCGAGGGGACTCAAATCCTGTGGGAGCCGGGTTGTACATACTATGTGCCCGAAGTCCGTGTGGTCAACAAGGGCAATCTGGCAGTAAAGTTTGAGTATGTCAACGAACTGTTGGGTGTTACCGGCAAGCTTGCTGAGGTTCTTGAGCCTGTGTTTAAGACACCGGTTGATACGAACGGCGAGGATATCAATATTGAACCCGAGGTTCTCAAGCCCGGCGAAGCTTCTCCTGCCTGGTCTTTCGGCTATCATATGTTAGAAACCGCCGGCAACGAATATCAGAATGCAACTGCGACCGGTATGTGCCTGACCGTTGTTGCTACACAGGCTACATATGAGAAAGACAGCATTGACGATCAGTACGACAAAGATGCTGAATATCCTATTTTAGTTACAACGGGAGACGAACTGCAGGCTATTGTGAGCAATGCAAAAGCTCCTGTCAATATCGTGCTGACGAACAGCATTACGACCAACAACTTCGTCATCCCTGCGGATAAGGATGTAACCCTGGATTTGAATGGTCGCACTGTAACGAATGCTGGATCGCACACCATTCTGAATAAAGGCCATCTTACTCTGACAGATTCAAGCGCAGATAAAAGCGGTCAAATCGTCTCCCTCAAGGGTAACACTGCAGCACTTCGCAATGGAGATAATGCAGTCTGTGTAGTCGAGGGCGGAACAATTTCTCGTGACGGGGCCAATGGAAATACATGGCATGTAGTTGAAAACTTTGGCAAGATGACCTTCAATGGTGGTAAGGTCGTCCTAAAGAACGGAAATGGCTTTGCTATCACCAATGGCTGGAATTATTTTGATCCTGGTGCTTCTACTACGCATGCAGTGATGGAAATCAACGCTTTGGAACTTGATACCGATTCCAGTGGAATTAAGAATTGCAGATATGGCGATCTAACCGTAAATGATGTGACCGTGACCTCCACCGGATATTGGGCCCTTTCCAACGACTATCTTGGAACAGCCGTAATCAACGGTGGAACCTTAACTTCAAATTCTTTCAAAGCAGTTTCCAACGGTGCTGCAATGACGGTGAATGGCGGAACCTTTGACGGAACAGAAGGGCTTTTCGTTCAGAGCTATGCCACATCCACAGTTCTCAACGGCGGAACCTTTACAAACATGAACGTTGACGCACTCTCTAGCTATGTCGGTACGGGACACACCGCACAGCAAAGCGGCACATCCGTGATTATTAAGTAAACCCCTATTTCCACCCCCTCCGCCCTCGGGCGGAGGGGCAATCAAAGGGCATAAGTTAAGCCTTATGCCTTTTGATTGCCCACACAAACACAATCGAAAGGAGATACATCATTATGGACAACGATAGCGGCGCTTTGATACTCTTGATCGTTCTGATCATATCTGCCTTTCTGCTGATTGTTCTAAAACTCGCACAGTTTGTCAATCATTTCAGCCGTGAGAAGCAATATCTTTTAACCGAGATAAACCGTGCGGCAGACTATAACGAATATCGCTATTGGCGCAGAGAACTCCGCTGCCTTTACCTCTGCCTTATTCCATTTGTGACCGAGCGCAATGTAATGAAGGTGTACCCCGTATTCTTCCACCGGGCAAAGCACGCAGCAAAAGAAAAGCGCTCGGACGGTCTTATGCACATCCTCGCCCCCTCAATGCTTGCTATCTGCATCTGTGCTATCTGCCTTTGCGGTGTAAGCTGGGCTTGGTTTACCGCCTCTACTTCAACAGGCACAACGGCGATCCAAAGCTCGTCTTATAAGCTGTCCTATCAGGTTAATGAGGACACCGCCGCAACCGAGCTTACCGAAGCGGATAACACCTATACGCTGACAGCAGATACAGCCGTGATAACACTGAAAGCCACCGGAACGGCAGGCGCAACAGGCTATTGCAGTATAAAAATCGGTGATGAAACCTACTGCACCGAGCAGATATTTGTGAATGACACCTCTGAATTCACCTTTACCGTAAACGCTGCCGCAGGCACACAAATCACCCTCATTCCCAAATGGGGAACATACTCCCACGATGCCACGCTTCATAACGGCGATGTTATCACCGCCACCGGCTCACAGCAAAACAACACCCAAGCACCGGATAACACCGTGACCGCCGAGCCGTCAGCCGAGCCTACTGCTCCGACTGCACCGACAACGCCGAGCAGCACTCCGGCAGAAAGTGCAACCACCGCACCCGAACCCTCGGCAAACGCACCAACCGAACCCGAAACCACCGACACAGAACCAACTCCTGCGCCGGAAACCGCAACCCCGGAGAACACAACGGCAGCTCAGACCGAGCCGCCCACAACGGAGGAAAGTGAAAACAACTGAATAAAACCACAAGCCGCAACGGATTATATCATTCCGCTGCGGCTTAAATCTTATGTGAATATAATCTCAGTATTTATGTTTTCGGTTGCCCGATTGATAAGGTACAATAAGGATAAGGTACAATAGATAAGGTACAATAAGTTGCGCAAATTGAAAAGAGCAAAAAAGGAGACATAGCTTGCAGGCTCTGGTAGAATGAAGTTACCACACAAACATTCGAAAGGAGACAGCAAACTATGTCCGAGAAAATTGTACAGCTAAACGAGGAAATTATCAAGGGGCAGCTCAAAGAATTAGTTCGAGGAAGTGTAGAAGAAACCCTGAACGAGCTGCTGGAGAAGGAGGTGGAGTCTCTGACGCAGGCGGCGCGCTATGAGCGCAGCGAGGCTCGTCAGGGCTACCGAAGCGGCCACTATGACCGGAATCTTACCACGACCTCCGGTGACGTCACGCTCCATGTACCCCGGCTCAAGGGCGTGTCTTTCGAGACCGCCATCATCGAGCGGTATCGCCGCCGGGAGAGCAGCGTGGAGGAAGACCTCATCGAGATGTATCTGGCGGGTGTCTCCGTGCGCCGGGTGGAGGACATCACGGAGGCGTTGTGGGGCAGCAAAGTCTCGCCAGCCACCATCAGCGAGCTGAACAAGAAAGCCTACGTCCACATCGAGGATTGGCGCAACCGCCCCTTGCAGGGCGGGCGGTATCCATATGTCTATGTGGACGGCATCCAGCATGACCCGCAGGGCGTAGCGCCCCCTTGTTGAGACCATCACGAGACATTCCTCCTTATTTTTGATTGCCTACCTTTCTGATAGGGATTCAAGCGCCAAATCCCTACTATGTCAATATGTATTTGAGGAAAGATTCGGATTTCTGAAAAAGCCTGTCAGAGTTGTTCCAGAGGACAGCCTATCAACTTGCTATGGCCTCTGATGCAGCGCAGAGTCCGGCAAAGGAAGGTCACGGATGCTGCGATCGATCGCGAGCTGTTTTAAAAATTTTGTAAATTTTAGATAAAACGCTGTACTTTTATAAGTCTTTATGGTAGAATAAGGTACATAGAAATCAAGCTAAGGAGGCGGAGACGTGAAACCGTATCTTGCGCATAGAACGGACGAGAGTTCCCAGCTGCTTGCGGATCATCTGAATTCGGCTGCAAAAATGGCCGCCGACTTTGCTGCGCCCTTCGGCGCGGCGGACGCGGCGTATTTCTGCGGCCTGATGCACGATATCGGGAAGTATTCCGAGGCTTTCCAGCAGAGAATCCGCGGCAAAGCGATTCAGGTGGATCATTCCACGGCGGGCACGCTGGAGGCGCAGAAGTGCGGCCAGAGCGCGGCGGCGTTCTGCATCGCCGGCCATCACCGCGGTCTGCCGGATCGCGGCAGCCGGATGGATTCTGCGCAGAGTACGACCCTCCTTGGCAGACTGAAAAGACGTCCCGGCATCGAAATCGAACCATACGCAGCCTTTCGCAATGAGATCAGCGTGCCCGCCTGCGGTGCGGGGCCTGCGCTGACTTCGCCGGAGGCTGCGTTTTTTTACACGCACATGCTCTATTCCTGCCTCGTGGACGCGGACTGGCTGGATACGGAACGCTTCATGCAGAATGGCACCGTGGACAGAAAATGCGGCGAAGCACTGCCGGTTCTGATGAGGCGGCTGGAGAAGTATGCTGCGAAATGGTGGGATTCCCGCGAAGCGCTGAATCAGCGGCGTACGAAGATCCTGCGGCAGCTCATGCAGGCGGGGGAGAAGCCGCAGGGACTTTATACGCTGACAGTCCCCACAGGCGGCGGCAAGACGGTCAGCTCCATGGCCTTTGCCCTCCGTCATGCGCTGCACAACGGCGCGCGGCGCATCATTTATATCATTCCCTACACGAGCATTATTGAGCAGACGCAGGAGATTTTCGAAGATATCTTCGGTGCGGAGAACGTCGTTGCGCACTACGCCAACGTGGAATATCCGGTGGACGAAAGCGGCGACCTGAGCGAGGTGGACCGCCGGCGCTATCTTGCGGCGGAAAACTGGGACGCGCCGATTATCCTGACCACGGCGGTGCAGTTTTTCGAATCGCTGTTCGGCAACCGCCCGGCACGCTGCCGGAAGTTGCATAACATTGCCGGAAGCGTTCTGATCTTCGACGAGGCGCAGATGCTGCCGATCAACGACCTGCGTCCGTGCGTCTGGTCGATCACGGAACTGGTCAGATCCTACGGCTGCACGGCGGTGCTCTGCACAGCAACGCAGCCTTCCCTACGCCCGATCATCGAGGACTACCTGCCGGGCGGCGTGCAGGAACTCTGCCCGGATGTGGCGGAGAATTACGAATTCTTCCGCCGGGTGTCCTATCGCTCGGAGGGGCTGCTCCCGGACGACGAGCTTGCACGGCGGCTGACGGAGGAGCGGGCGGTGCTGTGCGTGGTCAACAGCCGCGCGCAGGCGCAGAAGCTCTTTGCGATGCTCCCGCCGGAGGGCGCGTACCATCTATCCACGACCATGACGCCTGCACACCGGCGGCGGGTGCTTGCGATCATCAAAGAGCGCCTGAAAATAGGCGAGGCCTGCCGCGTCATTTCCACCAGCCTGATCGAGGCCGGCGTGGACGTGAATTTCCCCTGCGTGTACCGCGCGGTCGCCGGGCTGGACTCGATCATTCAGGCGGCTGGGCGCTGCAACCGCGAGGGAAAACCGGGAGGTGAGAAGGGAATCGTCCACATTTTCGATACGGAAACGAAACCGCCGCAGGCACTGGAGCAGAATATCGCCGCGGCGCGCTATGTGCTGGAACGTTTCCCGGATCCGTCCATGCCGGAGGCGGTGCAGGCGTACTTTGATTTTCTGCTCTATGCACTGAAAGATAAAAAAGCGCTGGACGCGAAGGAGAGCCTTCCTCTCATTCGCGGGCAAATGGCGTTTGAAACGGTGGCGAAGCGCTTCCGTCTGATCGACAGCGAAACGATCACGGTCTACATCCCGCAGGGGGAAGGAGAACGGCTCGTTGCCCGCCTCCGGAAGGACGGGCCGTCGCGCGGTCTGATGCGGCAGCTGGGGCAGTACGCCGTGTCGGTCTATCCGTATACCTACCGACAGATGGAGGAGGCGGGCGCGGTGGAACGCATCTCGGAAAATGCGGCCATCCTGCTGCTGATGTCCAATTATGACGAAAAGACGGGCCTCAGGCTCTCTCCGGAGGGCGGGGAGGCACTGCTGTATTAAAAGAACGAAAGGAGTGGAAAAATGTCCGTAAAAGTGGAAGTTTGGGGGGATTACGCCTGCTTTTCCAGACCGGAGCTGAAAACAGAACGAATGAGCTATGACGTGATGACCCCCTCGGCGGCGCGGGGACTGCTGGAGGCGATCTACTGGCATCCGGGCCTGCGGTGGGTCATAGACAGGATCTATGTGATGCAGCCCATCCGGTTCACCGGGATCCGGCGCAATGAGGTCAAGAGCAAGATTTCTGCGGACAACGTAAGGTCGGCCATGTCCGGCGGAAAGCAGGAGGTGTATCTGTGTACCTCGGAGGACATCCAGCAGCGCGCCGCGACGGTTTTGCAGGATGTCCGGTATGTGATCGAGGCGCATTTTGTCATGACGGATCAAGCGGCGCCGTCGGACAATGCGGGGAAATTCTGCGACATTATGCGCAGACGGCTGGAAAAAGGGCAGTGCTATCATCAGCCCTGCTTCGGCGTGCGGGAGTTCCCGGCACAATTCCGCCTCTGGCCGGGCGGAGAGATCCCGACAACGGGGGAAACCCGTGACATGGGACTGATGCTCTATGATATGGATTACTCTGATCTTCGGAACATCACGCCCATGTTCTTCCGTGCTGCACTGGAAAATGGGGTGCTGAATGTGCCCGCACCGGAAAGTCCGGAGGTGCTGAGATGATTCTACAGGCTTTGACCGCCTATTACGAGGCGCTTCGTGCGCGTGGCGAGATCGGAGAGATCGGCTGGGCGGAAACGCGCGTGCAGTATGCGCTGGAGCTGGACGCGGCAGGGCAGCTGCTGCGTATTCTGCCCTTGGAGTCTGCGGACGAAAAGGGAAAAGCGATCGTGCGGCATCTGGAGCTTCCGGCGCCGGTGAAGCGCACCTCCGGTGTGAATGCAAATTTCCTCTGGGACAACAGTGCGTATCTGCTCGGCATCGACGCCAAGGGGAAGCCGGAACGCACGAAACAGTGCTTTGCCGCGGCGAAAGAGTTGCATTTGAAGCTGCTGTCCGATCTGGATGACCCGGCAGCACGGGCGATCTGTGCATTTTTCAGGACATGGGAGCCGGAAAACGCCATGGTGCATCCCACCGTCGCGGAGGTGGCGGACAAGCTCCTTGCGGGCGCGAATCTGACCTTCTGGTTTGATGGGCGGCTGGCGAAGGAATCCGCTGCGATCTGCCGGCGCTGGCAGGAGTACTACGACACGCCGCCCGAAGGGGAGAAAATGCGTTGCCTGGTCACGGGGGAGCTCGTTGTGCCGGAGGATGTTCACCCGGCAATCAAGCGTGTCTACGGTGCGCAGTCCTCGGGCGCGGCGCTGGTTTCTTTCAACGGAGATGCCTTCTGCTCCTACGGACGAGTGCAGAATCAGAATGCGCCGGTCGGGCGCTATGCTGCCTTCACCTATACTGCGGCGCTGAACCGCCTGCTTTCGGACAGCAATCACTGCCGCAGAATGGGAGATACGACCGTCGTATTCTGGGCGGAGGATGCCGAGCCGCAGTATCAGGATTTCTTCGGCCTTGCGATCGACGGCGGAAACGTCGTGACGGATGGCGACCTGCGCAGTGTGATGAACGCGCTGGCGCAGGGGAGGGACTGCGACTGGAATGCTCTGCCGCTGCATCCGGATAACCGCTTCTATGTGCTGGGCCTTGCGCCCAATGCTGCGCGTCTGTCGGTGCGCTTCTTTCTGCAAAACGATTTCGGTGCCTTTGTCCGGCATTTCAAGGAGCATTTTGACCGGCTGGAGATCGTCCGGTGGAAAAATGACAAGGAAACGGAGCTTCCGCTCTGGAAGCTCCTGCGTGAAACCGTCAACCAGAATTCCCGCGACAAAACACCCTCGCCGCAGATGGCGGGCGACGTTCTGCGCTCGATCTTTAGCGGCGGGCGCTATCCCGCGACCCTCTACCAGAGCACCATGCTGCGGCTCCTTGCTGAACACAATGTCAGCCGTGGAAAAGCTGCGATCATTAAGGCGTATCTTCTGAGAAATTCGAGAAATGAAAAGAACAAGGAGGCTTTGACTGTGGAACTGAACGACCAGACAACCTATCTGCCCTATCTTCTGGGACGGCTGTTCGCCGTGCTGGAGAACATTCAATCCGCCGCCAATCCCGGCATCAATACGACGATCAAGGATAAGTATCTCACCTCCGCCTGCGAAACGCCGTCCGTTGTTTTTCCGACGCTTCTGAAACTGGCGGAGAAGCACCTGCGCAAGATCAACGGCGGTACGAAAGGTGACTGTGAAAAGCAGCTTCGTGAGCTGACCGGCAAGATCACGGAGAGTTTCCCCAAACACCTGAACTTGGACGATCAGGGCATTTTCATGCTCGGCTATTATCATCAGCCACAGGAGCGCTGCGGCAAAAAGAAAAATTGAGGAGGAAGAAAAGATGTTTGAAAACGCCATTAAAAACCGCTATGAATTTGTGATCCTTTACGACGTGGAAAACGGCAACCCCAACGGCGACCCGGACGCGGGCAATATGCCGCGCATCGACCCGGAAACAAACCTCGGCCTCGTCACGGACGTCTGCCTGAAACGCAAGATCCGCAACTATGTAGAAGCGGTCAAGGAAGGGGAGGCGGGCTACCGCATCTATATCAAGGACAATGTCCCGCTCAACCGCTCCGATCTGGAAGCGTATAATAAATTTGGGGTAGATCCCAAGAAGGACAAGCCGAAAAAGGATGAAGCGCTGGATGAGAAGATCCGCGACTTCATGTGCAGCGAGTTCTATGACATCCGCACCTTCGGCGCAGTGATGACGACGTTTGTCAAGGAAGCACTGAACTGCGGACAGGTGCGCGGGCCGGTGCAGCTTGGCTTCTCCCGCTCGATCGACCCGGTCATCCCGCAGGAGATCACGATCACCCGTGTGGCGATCGCGACGGAGGATGACGCCAAGAAAAAGAACACGGAAATGGGAAGAAAGTACATCATTCCCTATGGCCTCTATCGCTGCGAGGGCTACATTTCGGCCAATCTCGCACGAAAGACCACCGGCTTCTCCGAGGAGGATTTACAGCTTCTCTGGCAGGCGATCCTGAATATGTTCGAAATGGATCATTCTGCGGCGCGCGGTAATATGGCGGTGCGCGAGCTGATCGTGTTCAAGCATGATTCCGAATTCGGCAATGCGCCTGCATGGAAGCTCTTTGACTGCGTCAAGGTCCACCGCCGGGAAGGGGTCGAGGTCGCGCGCGCCTATACCGACTACGAGGTAGAGGTGAACGAAGCGGCAGTCCCGGAGGGCGTCACGGTGCAGCGTATGGGGTAACGGAATACTGCGAGGAGGACTTCTTGCAGCTCTCCGGCCTACAGCATTTCCTGTTCTGCCGCCGCCAGTGGGCGCTGATCCATGTGGAAGCGCAGTGGCAGGAGAATTTCTGGACGACGGACGGCACAATTCTGCACGAAAGAACGCACAACGAGGCGCTGCACGAAAAGCGGGGCGATCTTGTGACCGTCCGCGGTGTGCGGGCCTTTTCGCGGAGGCTCGGCGTGTCCGGTCAGTGCGATGTGCTGGAGCTTCGCCGTGATGAAGCGGGCGTTCCGCTGCCAGACCGTGAGGGCAAGTGGCTTGCCTACCCGGTCGAGTACAAGCGCGGCGAGCCCAAGGAGGATAACTGCGATGCGGCGCAGCTTTGCGGGCAGGCGATGTGTCTGGAAGAAATGCTCTGCTGCGAGATTCCGGAAGGCGCCCTTTTCTACGGAGAAACGCGGCGGCGCGAGCGTGTCCGCTTTACGCCGGAGCTGCGCGAGGAGGTGCGAAGCGCGCTCGCGCAGATGCACGAGCTCTACCGGCGCGGCAGAACCCCGCAGGTCAGGCGGAGCAAACGCTGCAATGCCTGCTCCCTCCGGGAGCTGTGCCTGCCGGAGCTCGGCAGAACGCCGACGGTCGCGGACTACCTTGCTGAGCACATGGGGGATATGCCATGAAAAAACTGCTCAACACACTGTTTGTTCTGACGGAGGACAGTTATCTCACACTCGATGGTGAGAATGTGGTGATCCGGCGCGGCGATGCGGAAGCGGGGCGCTTTCCTCTGCATACACTGGAGGGCATCAGCACCTTTGCCTATCCGGGTGCGAGCCCGGCGCTGATGGGCGCCTGCGCCTGCCGCGGCGTGCAGCTCAGCTTTTTCACGCCAA
>OLRV01002312.1_pt1 | contig 14828 bp, 9 predicted proteins | sample 1672421 | NCBI WGS metagenome assembly OLRV01 (sample SAMEA3136684, study PRJEB25190) | human gut metagenome | biome: human gut; feature: human-associated habitat; material: faeces | place: Austria | collected 2013
TATCCTATTGAATTACTAAATCGTATGTCAGAGGACAATATAGAGAAAATAAAGGAAAGAAAAGGCATAACTTTAATAGCTTTAGTAGTAACAATAGTTGTAATTTTAATACTAGCAGGGATAACAGTAGGAATGGTAACAAGCGATAACGGAATATTAAAAGAAACAAAAAATGCAAAACAACAAGCAGAAATAGATAACGAAAAAAGCATAGTAGAAAGAGCAAAAATGCTAGCAATGATGAGAAGTAAAAACGGAGCAATAACATATGAAATATTTGAGCCAGCACTAAAAGACGAAGCAGGAAAGACAGCAATAGATGTAAGCGATGCAGGAGATACAATAGAGGTACTTTTTACAGACTCAAACAGATACTATGAAATTGATCAAGACGGAAATGTGAGCAAACCACAAAAAGTAGTAAAAGATGAATTTGCAGGAGATATAACAAAAGGTGGAAGATGTGATGGAAGTGAAGAAAAACCATATGAAATAAGTTGTGTTGAGGATTTAGTAATACTAGCAAATAGAACAAATAGAAAAGGAAATTATATAGATGAAAACGGAAATATAAAAGATGTAGTGGCCGAAAAATGCCCCTTTAAGGACAAAAATTTTATATTAACAAGAACTTTAAATTTTGAATCTAAATATTCATACTCAAAGCCAGAGTTAAGATGGAGTTATGATTCTGAAAATGAATTTTATAAAATTGATGATACAAGTACAACAACATTACAAGAAATAATAACAGACAAAAATGGAGTTGGCTTTATACCAATAGGGCCTGATACAGGAGATAGCGTACGAATGTTCTGGGGAAATTTAGATGGAAAAAATTATTCAATAAGAAATTTGTATGAAAATAGAACAGATAGCAATGCAGGATTCTTTGGAGCGATAACTCGAAGCGTAATAAAAAATCTAAAAATTTCAGGAAACATAATTGCTTCTAGAATAGGAGTTTTTGCTATAATATCAAGCGGAGCTAAATATTATAACTGCGTTAATCTTGTGAATTGTAAAGCAAAACAGATAGGGGGACTAACGTCTGACGTTTACGGAAGCATAACAATGATAAACTGCTACAACAAAGCTAATATAAGTAAAGTAAATAGAGGAGGAGGACTTATGAATTGGGATGATGTAGGAGGAACAACCACAATTGTAAATTGTTATAATATTAGTGAAATAGAGAATAAAAATGAAGCATCATATGATTATGCAAGTGGAATAATAGGAAATTCATATTCTTCGGGAACAAGACAAATAATAAATACTTGTAGTTTGGGAAAAATAAATCAATATGGCAATAATTTTTATAAAGCATATGGAGGCTCAGTTGTTAGCTTAGAAAATTGTTTTTATCCTAAGAGCATGGTAGCAAATAATGATAAAGCAGTAATAAATGCAGGTAGCATAGCTTTTGACGACTCAACAGTACAAGAAGTAGTTAATACACTGAACAAATATGTAAAAGAACATAAAAATGACTATGAAGTACCATTAAAAGAATGGAAAATAGAAACCATAAACGGAGAAAAGGTGCCAGTACTTGTAGATTAATAAAATAGATAAGGTAAAAAGCATACAAATGTAAAAAGCAAATTTGTATGTTTTTTATTTTTTATAAATACTAATTAAGTAAGCTATCAAAATTAACTATTTACCTTGAAAAAACTGCTAGATAATGATATCATAGAGTAGCAAAAAGATAGTAAAAAGGGAAAAATATGGAACAAAAATATATAATAAAAAATTGTAAATCTTTTAAAGCAAAAGACATATTTGACTGTGGACAATGTTTTAGATGGAATGAAGAACCAGATGGAAGTTATACAGGAATATTTGGACATAATGTACTAAATGTTAAAGAAGAAAAAGACATTGTAATTACTGGAATATGCAATGGAAACATAGAAGATATTTGTAAAAACTATTTTGATTTGGATAGAAATTATGAAGAGATAAAAGAAACACTTTCATTAATCGATGATAATATGAAAGAAAGCATAAAATATGGAAAAGGAATAAGAATACTAAATCAAGATTTATGGGAGATGATAATATCTTTTATAATATCAGCAAACAACAATATCCCAAGAATAAAAGGAATAATAGAAAGAATGTCTGCAAAATACGGACAAGAGATTAAATTTAGAGGAACATCTTATTATACATTTCCTACAATAGACGAATTATCACAAGCAAGTGTGAAAGATCTAAAAGATTTGGGATTGGGATTTAGAGATAGGTATGTATATGAAACTACTAAGAAAATAAAAGAAGGAAAGATTAACCTAGAGAATTTAAAACAAGAATCAACAAATGAGGTAAGAAAACAATTATTAACATTAACAGGAGTAGGTCCAAAAGTAGCAGATTGTATAATGCTGTTTTCAACATTGAAGAGATTTGCTGTGTTCCCAGTTGATGTATGGGTTAGAAGAGTTATGAATGATTTGTACATACACAATGAAGATGAAACAAAGGTTAATAAAAAGCAAATACAAGAAATTGCAAGAGATAAGTTTGGAGCACTAGAAGGAATTGCCCAACAATATTTATTTTATTGGAAAAGAGAAAGTTAAATATGAGTCTACAAATAATTTATGGTAGAAGCGGTAGCGGTAAGACTAGCTACATTTTTGAAGAGATAGGAAACCATTTAAACAATGGTAGAAAAAAATATATAATAACACCTGAACAGTTTTCTTTTACAGCAGAAAGAGAGCTTTTGAAAACAGTTGCCAAACAAAATAAATCTGCAGTCATTGATGCAGAGGTCTTGACTTTTGCTCGTATGGCTCATAGAGTTTCTAATGAAGTAGGCGGAAGCAAGAAAACTATATTATCAAATTGCGGAAAGTCTATGCTAGTTTATAGCATATTAGCAAGCAAAAACAATAATTTGAAATTTTTGAACAAGTCAAATAATAATATTGATATGGTACTTACTCAACTTACAGAGCTAAAGAAACATGGAGTAACGTTAGAAAATTTAGCAAACTTAAAAGAGCAAATTGGAGATAATGACAAATATTTAAGTAGTAAATTAGAAGATATTTATACAGTATATAGTAAATTTGAAGATAAAATAAAAAATAATTACATAGATGAAAATGATTCACTTTCACTTTTAGAGCAACAGCTAGATTTATGTGATATTTTTAAGAATACAGAGATATACATAGATGAATTTGTAGGATTTACAAAGCAGGAATATTCAATAATTGAAAAGCTTATGAAAATGGCCAACAAGGTGACGATAGCAATTACAAGCGATTCATTAATAAGAGATAAAGATGCGAGTAAAGATATTTTTTATACAAACAAAGAAACAATAGAAAAAATATTAAACCTTGCCAAAGACAGCAAAATAACAGTAGAAGATCCGATTAAGCTAGAAAATATTTATAGATTCAAATCAGAAGAATTAAAGCACATTGAAGAAAATCTATATAGTATTCCTTACAAGAAAGATGAAAAAGTTGTAGAAAATTTGAGGTTGTTTTTAGCAAATAATCAATATTCAGAAATAGAAGAAGTGGCAAAGCAAATTACAAAACTTGTAAGACAGGAAAATTACAGATACAGAGATATTGCAGTAATTACAAAGAATATAGAAACATATTCTAATTTGTGTAAAGCTATTTTTAATGAATATAATATTCCTGTGTACATAGATGAAAAAAGATCACTAAGCCAAAATATTTTGGTTAAGTATTTATTAGCTATATTAGATATATTTGCAAAGAATTGGTCATATGATAGTGTGTTTAATTATGTGAAAGCAGGATTTACTGATATACCATTTGAAGACATATGTTTAATTGAGAATTATGCCTTAAAGTGGGATATAAAAGGTAGCAGATGGTACAAGGATGACTGGTATTTCCATGATGAAGATCAAGTAGGAACAGATAAAATAAATCATATAAATGAAATTAGAAGAGAGATAGTAAATCCATTAATAAAGCTAAAAAGCAATTTAGCAGGAGAGAAAACAGCCAAACAAATTTCAGAGGAATTATATAAATTTTTATTAGATAATAGGATTAACAAAAAGTTGGAATACAAGATAAAGGCTTTAAATGATATTGGAGAAGTAAATGTAGCATCTGAATATGAAACAAGTTGGAAAACGGTTATGCAAGTTTTAGATGAAATGGTACTTGTTTTTGAAGAAGAAAAAATTACCTTCGATAGCTATATGCAAATATTAAAAACAGGACTTTCTGAAAGCAAACTGGGAACAATTCCAATGGGACAAGATGAAGTTACAGTAGGAGATGTAGATAGATCTAGAAGTCATAAGATTAGAGCTATTTTTATAATCGGATTAAATGACGGAATGTTTCCTTCTATAAATAAAGCTGAAGGCTTTTTAAATGATGACGACAGAAATGTAATTAAGGCAAATGGAGTTGAACTTGCAAAAGGAACAATAGAAAGAATATACGAAGATAATTTCAATATATACAAAGCTTTTACAACTGCAGAAGAAAAGATGTATTTGTCATATTCTTCTTCTGATATGGAAGGAAGCTCATTAAGACCTTCAATGTTAATATCAAGAATAAAGAAAATGTTTACAAACCTGAAAGAAGAAAGTGATATTATAAATAGAGAGTCTGTAATATTAACAAAGAAAACAACATTTGAAGAATTGATTACAAACTTAAGAGAATTTAGAGATGGTAAAGAGATAGATAAAAAATGGTTTAATATTTATAATATTTATATGGAAAGTCCAGAATGGAAAGACAAACTTGAGTCTGCTATAAAGGGGTTAAATTATAAAGCTGTAACAGAAAAAATAAATGAAGAAAATGTAAAGAAATTATATGGAGATACTTTAAAAACAAGTGTATCAAAGTTGGAACAGTATAGCGGTTGTCCATTTTCATATTATTTAAAATATGGTTTGAAATTAAATGACAAAGAAACATTTAGTGTGGAAGCTATGGACACAGGATCATTTATGCATGATGTTATAGATAGATTCTTTCAAGAAATAGAAGATAGAAACATAAGTATAAAAGATATAGAAAACGAAGAGCTTGAGAATATAATATCAGCAATAATAGACAACAAATTAAAGACAAATAGAAACTACAAATTTACAGCAACAGCTAAATATAGAGCACTAACAAGAAGGTTAAAAGAAGTTATAACAATGTCTGTTAAATATATTGTTCAAAGTATTAGGCAAAGTGAATTTCAAGTATTTGGTCACGAGTTGGAATTTGGAAAAAATGGCAGAAAGCCAATAGTAGTAACAACTGAAAGTGGAAAAAGAGTGGAAATAGAAGGAAAAATAGATAGAGTAGACATCTTAAAAAATCCTGACGGAACTTATGTAAGAATAATTGATTATAAATCTTCTGTAAAAAACATAGACTTAAATAAAGTAATGTCAGGCTTGCAACTACAGCTACTTACTTATTTAAATGAAACTTGCAAAGAAGAGGATTTTATACCAGCAGGAGTGTTGTACTTTAATTTAATAGAGCCATCAACAAGTGCTGATAGAAATATGACAGATGAAGAAATAGAAAATCAAATAAAGCAGAAGTTCAAGATGAAAGGACTTATACTTGCTGATGTGAATATCATCAAAAAGATGGATACCAAAATAGAAGAACAGGGAACAAGCTCTATAATACCAGCTGGAATAAAGAAGGATGGAGAGCTAAGTAGTAGAGATACAAGTGCTATAACGAAAGAACAATTTGAAAATTTACAAAAATATACAGATAAAATAATAAAGCAAATTTCACAAGAGATATTGAGTGGTAATATAGATATAAAACCATATTACAATACTAAAGATAAAAAGACCCCATGTGAATATTGTAGTTATAAGTCTATATGCAGATTTGATGAAGGACAATGCAATAATTACAACTATGTAGGAAAATTGAATAGGGAAGCGGTGTTAGAAGAAATAAAAAATCGAATAGGAGATTAAAATGGATTTATCTAATGAGAATGTTTTACATATAAAAAAAGATGGAATAGAATATTTGCAATTTAGAAGATTACTTGAATTTGACAATCTAATAAATTGTTATACGCTAAGACCTTTGAACTATAACAAGAAAACATTAACAAATCAAGAACTTGAAGAAAATTATAACAAGATATGCAAAGCATTGGAAATAGAAAGAGAAAACTTAATAAGACCACATCAGTCACACACAGATTGTATAGAAAATGTGGATAGAACAGATGTAAAATACACTGATGTAGACGGATTTATTACCAATAAACCAAATATAGACTTAACATTAAGTTTTGCAGACTGTACTCCTATTTTACTATATGACCCAGTCAAAAAAGTAATTGCCAACATTCATTCTGGATGGAGAGGAACAGTCCAAAAAATAGGAAAAAAAGCTGTAGAGCAGATGGTTAGAGATTATCAGTCTAATCCAAAAGATATAATTGCTTGTATAGGACCTTGCATAGGAAAGTGTCATTTTGAAGTTAAAGAAGATGTAAAAGATATATTTGAAAAAACATTTTCGTATTTAGGAAGAAATGATGATATAATAAAAAAAGAAAGCTTGGAAAAATACAAAATTGACACAACATTGATAAATAGACTATTGCTAGAAAATTCTGGACTGTTACCGGAAAATATTATAGAGAGTAAAATCTGTACAGTGTGCAACTCACAGATTATGCATTCATATAGAGTTGACAAAGAAAGATCAGGCAGAAATATTACAATACTAGGAATGAAGGGAGAATAGAATGTTACCAAATAAATTAAAAAAAGGCGACACAATAGGAGTGATAGCACCATCAAACTGTATCAAGCAGGATGATTTAGAATATATAAATGCTTCTATTTCACTGATGGAGAAGGCTGGGCTGAATGTTAAATTTGGGAAATATGTATTTGGAGAAAATGAAGTTATAACCAATTCACAAAACAGAGCAAAAGACATAAACGAAATGTTTAATGATAAAGAAGTAAAAGCAATAATGTGTGTAAAAGGTGGAGAAGATTCAAATACAACATTAGATTATATCGATTATGAAACAATAAAACAAAATCCTAAAATTTTGTGTGGATTTAGTGATAACACAAGTATATTGAATGTAATTAATAGTAAAACAGGGCTTGTAACTTATCACGGACCAACTTTTAAATCTTTGACTTCTTGGGACAGCGATTATGCTTATAATCAGTTTATTAAAGTATTCTGTGAGGGAGTTAATAATTTAGATGATGCTGAATATATTACAATAAAAGAAGGACAAGCTCAGGGCGAATTAATAGGTGGAAATTTATTTACGTTTATGAAACTAATATGTGGCAAATACAAAGTGAATTTAAAAGGAAAAATACTATTTTTAGAGGAGTTAGGATTTGAGTCAACTCCTAGAATAGTAAATAGCTGTATTTATTACTTAAAACAAAATGGAGTATTTGAAGATATAGCAGGATTATGGATTGGAAATTATGAACATCCAACAAATATATCATTAGAAGAAATAATAAAGAATGCCATAGGTGATGTAAAAATACCAATTATTAAATCTGATAATTTTGGACATATAGATAAAAAGTCTATAATTCCGATAGGAGTTAAAGCAGAGATAGATACGAAAGAGAAGGTAAAAATAAGATTATTGGAAAAATGTGTAAAAGAGGATTAAAGAATGTATGACAATTGGGAAGAATTAGAGGAATCAATAAAGAATTGCAAGAAATGTAAATTATGTACAAACAGAACGAATATAGTATTCGGAGTAGGAAATAAAGATGCAGATGTAATGCTTATAGGAGAGGGCCCTGGAGCAGACGAGGACAGGCTTGGAGAACCATTTGTTGGTAAGGCTGGTCAACTTATGAACAAGGCTTTCCAAGCATTAGAAATAAATAGAGATGAAGTATACATAGCAAATATAGTAAAATGTAGACCTCCACAAAATAGAGTTCCAGAGGCAGATGAAGCAAAGGCTTGTTTAAATTATCTAAGAAATCAAGTAGTACTAGTAAAACCTAAAATTATAGTGCTTTTAGGAAGTACAGCTCTAAAAAATATAGTAGGGGAAGAATATGGAATAACTGCTTCAAGAGGAAAATGGATAGAAAAGAAAGGTATAATGTATATGCCTACTTGGCATCCAGCAGCTCTACTAAGAGATGAAACAAAGAAAATAGAGTTTTGGAAAGATTTAAAGCAAGTAAAACAAAAAGCAGATGAGGAAAAGTTGAAAATATAGGAGAAAGCTAATATGAACGAATATGAAGAAATAAGGAACTATTGTTTAAATTGTATTACAAAACCTTGCAAAGAAAAAGGATGTCCACTTCAAAATGATATACCAACATTTATACATGAAAATGATATAAAAAAAGCTTTTGAAAAACTATCTAGTACAACAGTACTTCCAGCAATTTGTGGAAGAATATGCCCGCATAGTCAGCAATGTCAAGGCAGTTGTGTAAGAGGTATAAAAGGTGAGCCCGTATCTATAGGAAAAATGGAATCAATGATAGGTGATATGAGCTTAAAGGAAGGATGGCCGATTCCAAAAGAAGTAGAGGAAAGATTAACAAGTAAAAAAGTAGCAATTATAGGTGGAGGACCAGCAGGGCTAACTTGTGCAGCATTTTTAGCAAGAAAAGGGGTACAAGTTACAATATATGAAAAGAATGAAAAGCTGGGTGGAATACTATCGTATGGAATTCCTGATTTTAGATTAGAGCCAACAATAGTTGAAGAAACAATAAATATAATACTTGCATTGGGTATTGAAGCAAAAACAAACTTTGAGCTAGGTGAGAATATTAAATTAGAAGATTTGCAAAAGGAATACGATGCAATATTTGTAGCAATAGGAGCAAATGTTGGTCAAAGCTCAAGAATAGAAGGAGCAGAATTCAAAGGTGTATATAGTGCAAATGCTTTTCTGGAAAATAAAAGGCATAGTTCTTATAAAGGAAAAAATGTAGCCGTGATAGGTGGAGGAAATGTTGCCATTGATACAGCAAGAACGATGAAGAAACTAGGAGCAGACAAAGTTGTTGTAATATATAGAAGGCCAGAAGATCAAATGCCAGCTAGTAAGGAAGAGATAAAAGATGCTAAAGAAGATAATGTTGAATTCTTATTTAAGACTAATATTGTAAAAATATTGTCAGATGATAAAGAAAATGTTTCTAAAATAGAATGTATAAAAACAGAATCAGAAAGTAGAAATCAATCTCCTAAAAATATAGAAGGAAGTAATTTTGTATTAGATATTGACTATGTACTATTTGCAACTGGCGCAAGACCGGACAAAGAAATAGTTTCCGAATTTAAACAAGATGAAAAAGGATATATTTTAGTAAATGAAGATATGCAAACTTCAATTCCAAATGTTTATGCAGGAGGAGATGTAGCAGGGGAAAGAGCTACTGTCGCTTGGGCAGCAAGAAGCGGAAGAAATGCAGCAAATAAAATATTGGAAAAACTAATACAGGATTGATAAGAAAATCAATCCTGTATTATCATTTAAATACTTCGAACATATAATATAATAACAATAAAATGGAAAGAGTGTGAATCAATGTGAAAACTATATATTTTGACCATTCTGCTACCACTCCGGTAAAAAGAGAAGTATTAAATGCAATGATACCATATTTTGAAATCAATTACGGAAACCCGTCAGCCTTATATTCTTTAGGAAGAAACTCAAAAAGAGCAATAGAACAGGCTAGACGACAGGTGGCAACAGCGTTGAATTGTAAAAGCGAGGAAATATATTTTACATCATGTGGAAGCGAGAGTGATAATCTGGCGATAAAAGGATTTGCGTATGCAAATAGATGCAAAGGAAATCATATAATAACTTCAAAGATAGAGCACCACGCAGTTTTGAATACGTGCAAAACATTAGAAAAAGCTGGATTTGAAGTGACATATCTAAACGTGGATGAAAAAGGATTTATAAATATAAACGAATTAAAGAAAGCAATTAAGAAAAGCACAATATTAATAAGTATAATGACCGCAAATAACGAGATTGGAACGATACAGAGAATAAAAGAGATAGGACAAATTGCACATCAAAAAAATATTGTATTTCATACTGATGCTGTGCAAGCAATAGGAAATATAAAGATAGATGTTCAAAAAATGAATATAGATATGTTATCAATGTCGGCGCATAAATTTTATGGGCCAAAAGGAATCGGCGCATTATACGTAAAAGACGGAGTAAATTTTGATAAAATACAGGATGGGGGACATCAGGAAAAAGACAAAAGGGCAGGAACAGAAAATGTTGCTGAAATAGTGGGACTTGGCAAAGCTATTGAAATGGCAAATTTTAATATAGAAAGATATAATGCGAAACTTTTAAAATTACGAGAGTATTGCATAAAGCAACTAAAAGATAATGTGAAAGATATAAAAATAAATGGAGACTTAGAAGAAAGGTTGCCAGGAAATATAAATGTGTCCTTTAAAGGATGTGATTCTAGCCAGATTTTGTTAGAGTTAGATAAGATAGGAATATGTGCATCAGGAGGATCGGCCTGCTCGTCTGGAAGTAGTTTGCCGTCACATGTATTACTTGCAATAGGATTAGAAAGAAGTTATTTAGAAGGAAGTATACGACTAACATTAGGAGAAGGAAATACAAAAGAGGACATTGATTATTTTATAGCAAATATAACTAAGATTATAGATAAAATAAAAAACGAAGAACAATCAAAGTGATTGTTCTTCGTGAAGGACTCTGCAATTAATTGCGAGACTGCACTTCGGTAAAAAGTGAAATCATATCATTAATTGTGTCATCATCCAACATGGGTCTCCTAAAGAAAATCTGTACAACAAAGATTGCCTCAGAATTTCCCTCACAGCTCTTCTTACAATGAAATGTGGAAAAGCTAGAGATGGGGATTTTTAGATCTCTGGAAATGTGCCTCCGCACAAAGGTGGAAATAGCTTGACATTTAGTAGAATCTTCTTCACCCGTCTCGGGAAAAAAGACTCGCATAAGCGTAACCTGCTTGTTGAGGGGTGTCGCAAAACCTAATGAATACTTGATTTTTTGAGTAATTGTGATTGCGCCAGACATGATTTTAAGTCCTCCTAATGTATACGGTTTTACCGTAAGATATACATTAAGTATACCACAAAACTAGCAAAAAAGCAAGCTACATAATATCTATTGATTTTTAAGGCTTTTTGTAGTATCATAGTAATGTGAGGAAAATATGAACATCCTAATAAAAGAAATTGAGAAGTTACCTAAATTTTTAGAGTACAATGAATGTGTAAAAAATAAAATAAGTCCGATAGTAGTATCGGGCTTATCTAGCGTGGGAAAAATACAATTAATAGAAGCAACCAAACAATACTCAAACAAAAATATATGTATAATAACATATAATGAGATACAAGCTAGAAGAATAATACAAGATTTAAAATATTTTACTAATAATGTAATATTTTTTCCTAAAAGAGAAATTGCACCATATGACTATGAAGCGGAAAGCAAAGATTTGCCTTATGAAAGAATAGAAACATTAAATAAAATCTTTGACCAAACAGAAAAAAAGAAATCTGATGTTGCAGAAAATAAGTTAATTATTGTAACAACAGTAGAAGCTATAATGCAAAAAATGATTTCAAAAGAAGAAATATACAAAAATGTATTGGAATTTAAAACTGGAAAGACTTTTGATTTAGAAGAATTAAAACATACATTATCAAACCTAGGATATGAAAGAGCTGAAATTGTAGATGGAAAAGGTCAATTTTGTGTAAGAGGCGGAATAATAGATATTGGAACTACTAAAACTCAGGGAATAAGAATAGAGTTCTGGGGAGATGAAGTAGATTCAATCAGAAGCTTTAGCATAACATCACAACGTTCAAACAAAATGCTAGAAAATGCTAAAATATATCCTTCGCACGAATTGATTTTAACTAAAAATATAGAAGATATATGCAAACAAATAGAGCAGAATAGACAAGAAGATGTATCTGAAGATATAGAAGAGATAAAAGCTGGAAACTATATAAACAAAATAGATAAATATTTTAATAGCTTTTATGATGAACAAGCGTGCTTTTTAGACTATATACAAAATGATTATTTGTTGCTATTAGATGATATAGATAAAATTAATACAAGACAGGAAAATATTGTTAAAGACAATTTTCAACTTGCGGAGGCTCTACAAGAAAAAGGAAGAATTGTTCCAGATTCAATAAAAAACATAGAGAAATACAATCTAGAAAATACAGATAGACAAACAATTTATTTATACGAGACAGATTTACTAGAGAATAAGAAGAACACTAAATTCTCTAGAAATGTATACAATTTTAAATATAGAGATATGCACTTTTTTAAGAGCGAGTTAAACATATTAACTGCTGAAATAAAGAAGGCGTTAGAAGCAAAGAAAAAAGTATTTGTATTGGCTGGAAATGAAGCTGGTGCTAAGAAGATAGAAACATTACTTGCACAAGAAGATATAAAATATAAATACTTTGAAAAATTGGATGATACAAAGGAGCAAATATATACAAATTCGATACAAGAAGAATTAAAAAACAAAAAGGTAATTATATCTAATGGTAGTCTATCAGCGGGATTTGAAAATTATGACTTAAATATGTTGGTAGTAACTGGCGAAGATTTTATCAGTTCAGAGCAAAAAAGAAAAAGAGCAACAGATAGTTTTAAACAAGGAGAAAAAGTAGTATTTGCGGACCTAAGAGCTGGTGATTATGTAGTACATAGAAGTCAAGGAATAGGAATTTACATAGGTGTAAATACTATAACAACAGCAGATGGAGTTACAAAGGATTACATCAAAATAAAATATAAAAATGATGATGTTTTATATGTACCAACAGATATGCTTGACAACATTAGAAAATTTGTTGGTGGTGGAGAAGCTCAACCAAAGCTAAACAAATTAGGAAGTAAAGAGTGGGAACACACAAAATTAAAGGTAAAGTCAAATTTAAAAGAAGTTGCAAGAGATTTAATAGAACTTTATGCTAGAAGACAGAAAGCAAAAGGCTTTATGTTTTCAAAAGATACGCCTTGGCAAAAACAGTTTGAGGATAGTTTTAAATATACAGAAACAAACGATCAATTAAGATGTATATCAGAAGTAAAAAAAGATATGGAATCAAATAAACCAATGGACAGACTTCTTTGCGGAGATGTTGGATATGGTAAAACTGAAGTTGCAATTCGTGCAGCATTTAAGGCTGTGATGGATCAAAAGCAGGTAGCATATTTAGTACCAACAACAATATTAGCAAATCAACAATATGAAGAATTTAAATCTAGAATGGAAGATTTTGCGATAAATGTGGAATTACTAAATAGATTTAGAACGAAAAAAGAACAAGAAGAAGTTATTAGAAGACTTAAACTTGGAGAAGTGGATATTGTAATAGGAACACATAGAATATTGAGCCAGGATGTTGAGTTTAAAGATTTAGGACTATTAATTATAGACGAGGAACACAGATTTGGAGTAAAAGATAAGGAAAAAATCAAAAAACTCAAAGAAAATATTGATGTTCTAACAATGACAGCAACACCAATTCCAAGAACATTACATATGTCAATTGTCGGAATAAGAGATATGTCTGTTATATATGAACCACCACAAAATAGAAAACCTGTACAAACTTATGTGTTAGAGTATGATGATGAAATAATAAAAGAAGCCATTACGAAAGAGCTAGAAAGAAAAGGTCAGGTATTCTATCTATTTAACAATGTAGAGCAGATTATCAAAAAAGCTAATGAAATATCAAAATTAGTTCCAGAAGCAAAAGTTGAATTTGCACACGGAAAAATGACAGGAAGCCAGATAGAGAGCATAATGCAAGATTTTATAAATCATAAAATAGATGTACTAGTTTGTACAACAATACTAGAGTCTGGAATTGATATACCGAATGCAAATACTATAATTGTGGAGAATGCTGATAGACTTGGATTAGCACAACTTTATCAAATAAGAGGAAGAGTTGGACGTGCCGATAGACAAGGATATGCATATATAACTTATAGAAAAGATAAACTATTAACAGAAGTGGCAGATAAAAGATTAAAAGCAATTAAAGAATTTACAGAATTCGGTTCTGGTTTTAAAATTGCGATGAGGGATTTGGAAATAAGAGGAGCAGGAAGCCTGCTTGGAGAAATACAATCAGGACATATGGAACAAGTTGGATATGATACATATTGCAGGTTACTAGATGAAGTTATTAAAGAAATGCAAGGAGTTCCTGTTAAAGAAGAGAAAGACGTACAAATCGACATTAACTTATCAAGCTACATACCAGAAAAGTACATTGAAGATAGTGCTCAAAAGATAGAAATCTACCAAGATATAGCACTATGCAAAAATGAAAAAGATATTGAAGATGTTATTGATGAAATAATTGATAGATATGGAAGTATGCCAAAAGAAGTAGAGAATCTAATAGAAGTGGCAAGAATCAAGATATTAGCTCGTAAAGCTTGTGCTATCAAAGTTGTTCAAAAAGAAAGAAGCATAATGGTAATACTAGACAAAGACAATATCAAAATTAATGAAGAAATTGTAAATAATCTAATAAAAAAATACGGAGTTGATATAAGATTTTCACCAGGAGTGGAATCATATATCACATTAAAAATTAACGAAACTAGTGAAGAAAGAGTTGTTCAAAAAATTAAAGGTTTGTTACAATCAATTATTGTAGAAGAAAAAGTGTAATAATTTTCTAAGTTTTGTAGAAAATAAAAATGGGGAGGAAGCGGAATGCAAATTATTACTAGTAAAG
>OLRV01002319.1_pt1 | contig 14799 bp, 16 predicted proteins | sample 1672421 | NCBI WGS metagenome assembly OLRV01 (sample SAMEA3136684, study PRJEB25190) | human gut metagenome | biome: human gut; feature: human-associated habitat; material: faeces | place: Austria | collected 2013
CTTTCCTTCCCTCCGAAACTTTCGGTTCGATAGGTTTTTTGACAGTCTGAGAAGCAGCGGCCGAAGGCCGCTGCTTCTGTTATTTGATGGCTCAGTTGGTTCTGAGGTTATTCAGCTTTTCATTCACGAGTACAAGCCCGCTGTAGTCCAAGTCGCTGTAGCCCTGGGCATCCATCGCGTGATAGAAATGCGTTGCCATCGTCGTGACGGGGAGCGCAACATCCAGATCCTTCGCCAGCTCCATCGCAATATTCATATCCTTTTCCATCATATACGAAGTTGCCATGGCGGTGAAATCTCTGTCCTTGAGCGCCTGCTCCTTTGCCTTGAACATCGGCGTAGCTGCGGCGGAGTCACAGATACATTCGACCATCATATTCCAGTCAATGCCCGCCTTTTCTCCCAGACACAGCGCCTCGCCGAGCATCTGCATGGCAACGCCAAGCATCATATTGATGGTGATCTTCATATACCGCGCCTGCTCCTGCTCCCCTAAATAGCGCTGGCGGTTGCCGATCTGCTTCAGAAGCGGCAGCGCACGCTCATAGGTATCGCGGCATCCGGAGGCCATGATGCCCAGTGTCCCCTGCTCGGCAAACGCGACGCTTCCCGTAACGGTAGCGCGCAGGAAGTGTGCGCCCGACGGGGCGATCAATGCCGCGACATCGGCAGAGGTAGCAGGGTCGATCGTACTCATGTCCACAATGGTCAGGTGGTCAGAGGCCCCTGCGATCACTCCCGTTTCGCCGCACATAATGTCCCGGAGGATCTTTCCGTTCGGGATCATGGAAAAGACAAAGTCACAGGTTTCTGCGAGCGCTTTGGGCGTATCAATGGCCACGGCGCCCTGTGCAACCATTTTTTCTACATTTTCCTTGCAGGTATCGCAGACGTAAAGCGCATAGCCTGCATCCATCAGACGTTTGGACATTCTGCTGCCCATGCGTCCGACACCAATCCAACCGATTTTTTTCATAGTCGTTCCCTTCTGTTTCAAGTAATTATTCCCGCGCCAGCTTCTGCATTCCGCGCTCCGCGACGACGGAGGCAATGATCACGCCGCCGACGACCACCTGCTGCCAGACACTGGGGACACCGGCCTGGATCATGCCGTTGGTAAGCACCAGCATGATCAGCGCACCGACGACAGCATTCGTAGGCTTTCCTCCTCCGCCGCCGATGGTCGTACCGCCGACCAGCGTCGCCGCGATCGCGGTCAGGTTGAATCCCTCGCCGATAGAGGCCTCAGCCGTACCCAGATTTGCAATATACATCAGGGCCGTAATGCCCATGATGGTACCGGAAATGAGAAACGTAAACAGCAGTGTCCGGCGGGTATTCATGCCGGAGAGCTGCGCCGCTTCACTGTTATGCCCAACGCCGTTCATACATCTGCCGAACACAGTTCTGGACATGACAAAGCACATGAGGCCAACGATGGCGGCACAGATGATCAGAAAAGTATACGGGCTGCCAATGAAGATATTTCGGAAATTTGGCCCGAAATCGTAAATCTGAGAGCCGCCCATCAGCACCAGCGCAACGCCGCGCAGGATCCACTGCATCGTATAAGTCGCAATAAAGGTCGGTATTCTGACATAGGCAACCAGAATGCCGTTGCAAAGTCCGACGAGTGCGCCCAGAAAGACACCCATGAGGATGCCGAGCGCAGCGCTTTGCGTTTTCTGCATAACGATCGCCGCAGTACAGGACACCGCAGCAATGCCGGAACCGATCGAGAGGTCAAAGCCGCAGGTGTTGATGATCAGCGTCATGCTCAATGCAAGCAGGATCGTAAACGGCGCCTGCTGCAAAATGATATTGCGCACGTTGCTCCAGTTTGTAAAGCCCCAGAAGGTATCCGTTGTTACAGTAAAGAGGAGGAACAGCACGACGAGAACGAGCAGTCTGGAGTTCCGGATCAGGCCGTTTCTGACACGATGTGACTTAGTCATTCTTGTAGATCCTCCTTAGCTGATTTCTCTGCTTCACCCGTGCGCTGATGACATCAATGGTGATAATGACGAGAATAAACAGACCCATCAGAACCTGCTGCCAATAGCTGGAAACACCCATCAGCTGCAGGCCGTTCAGAATGGCCGTCATGATAAGGGCGCCCGTGACGGAGCCGAGCACGCCGCCCTTGCCGCCTTCAAACGAAGTCCCGCCGATGATGACCGCCGCAATGGCGTCGAATTCATAGCCATTGGCCGTGGTCGGGCCGGCAGAATTCGTCTTGGCTACGAGCAGCACGCCCGCAAATCCCGCCAGCGCACCCGAAATACAGTAGATCAGAACACGCGTCTTGACCACATTGATGCCGGAATTCAGCGCACACTGCTCGGAGTCGCCAACGGCGTAGATATACTTTCCGAAGCGGGTCCTGTAGGTAAGCAGCACCATCAGGGCAATCACCACGAGAGCGATCCATGTTGCACTCGGCAGGATGAGCAGTTCCCGATTGACAACATTGCGGAAGCCCTTGGAAAAGCCGGAGATCAGATAGCCTCCGTTGATCGCCTGCGCCGCGCCGTAGCCTATGCTCATGGTTGCGAAGGTAATGAGCCAGTAGTTGAATTTGAATTTGCCGATCATAATGCCATTAAACAGGCCGAAGGCAAGTCCCACGCCGGTACCGATCAAAAAGGCCAATACGATTTGCAGTCCGTTTTGTGTGCAATTTGAAAGATACATGGCGGCAACCATCCCGCTGAAGGTCATCACGCCGCCGATGGAGACATCGATCTGTTTGGATATAATGGTGATCGCCATGCCGCACGAAACGATCATCAGCATGGAAGAGTTCTTTAAAATGTTCGAAATATTCTGCGGCTTGAGGTAATTGTTCGCAAGCAGCACAAACACAACCAGCAGAAGCAGACAGCCCCACATCAGCGTAGGGACTTTTTTCACGATTCGTTTCAGCATTTTATTCCTCCGCTCCCTCGATCGCCAGACGCAGGATGTCCTCCTGATTAAAGCGGCTGTCGTTTCTTTCGACCTCGCCCGTGACTTCTCCGTCCTTCATAACATAGACGCGATCGGAAATGCCAAGCAGCTCCGGCAGGTCAGAGGAAATCATCAGGATCGCCGCACCCTGTGCCGCCAGCTGATTCATGATCGCATAGATCTCCGCCTTGGCACCGATGTCGATGCCTCTGGTCGGTTCGTCAAAGATCAAAAGGTCGCTCTCGGTAACGAGCCATTTTGCAACAACGACCTTTTGCTGATTGCCGCCGGAGAGATGATAGACGGTCTTTTCCGCGGAAGTCGTGGCAATGCGCAGGTCTGAAATTCCTTTTTTCCCCTCGGCCACGACCCGTTTCCGGCTGACGAAGCCTCTGGGGAAAATCTCGCGCAAGGAGGACTGCACAATATTATCCTGAATGGACTGGTTGATGAACAGGCCCTCTGTTTTTCGGTTCTCCGGCAGGAGCGAGATGCGCTCGGCGATCGCGCGCGAGCAGCTATGCCGCCGTGTATGCAGCTTTTTCCCGCGAATGTACACTTCTCCCGACAGGATCGGTTCATAACCAAAAACCGCTTTGGCAAATTCCGTTCTGCCGGCGCCTACAAGACCTGCCACACCCACGATCTCGCCGCGTCTCACCTCAATATCTGCATTGCGGAAGCGAAGTCCCGTGAGCTTTTCCGTGCGCAGGATCGTTTCCCCAGGCTCATTATAGGTGCGGCTGTAGACATTTTCCAGCTTTCTGCCGACCATCATGGAGATCAGCTCCTGCATTTCCAGATCGGCCGCATCGCGCGTTCCGACATAACGTCCGTCGCGCATGACGGTAACGCGATCGCCGATGTCCATCAGCTCCTGCATACGGTGCGAGATATAGATGATGCTCATGCCCTCGGACTTGAGCTGCCGCGTGATACGGAAAAGATTGTCGATCTCTGTTTGTGTCAGGCTGGAAGTCGGCTCATCCATAATGAGCAGCTTGTTGCTGGAGGAAATTGCCTTTGCAATTTCGACCATCTGCTGCTGCGCGATGCTGAGATCCTTTGCCTTGGTCTGCGGATCAATGTCGATCTCCAGACTTTGCAGAAGCTCTCTGCATTTCCGGTTCATCGCCTTCCCGTCCACCAGATGCAAAGGGCCCCTGACCGGTTCCCTGCCGATGAAAACATTCTCCGCAACGGTGCGGTTCGGCATCAGGCTCAGCTCCTGATGGATCATGTTGATGCCGGCCGCCTGCGCCGCGAGCACGTTTGCGGGCGCATAGGGCTGTCCTTCCAGAATAAGCTGCCCGCCGTCGATGGGATACACACCGGCGATCATTTTGACCAGGGTGGATTTCCCCGCGCCGTTTTCCCCGATGATGACGTGAACCTCGCCTTTTTGAATTTCAAAGGATACATCATCGACCGCCTTCACGCCCGGGAATACCTTTGATATGTGTCTGATTTCAAGTAAAGTTTCCATAGTGATCTCCAATGTCGCCGATTATTTTGCGAAGCAACGCCATGGGGATGGCGCTGCTTCGCATGGTTGCCGTTTGAAGCCGCTTATTGGATGCCGTACATTTCCTTATATTCGTCCAGCTTGCTTTCGTCCACAATGACGCAATCCTGCATCAGTTCCTTGTCGAGCTTCACGCCGCTGAAGTAATCACGCGCCGCAACGACCGACTGCTGTCCCATTTTCCATGCCACATCATCGGCAGTGAAAAGGAGCTTGCCGTCAATAATTGCCTGTACGATCTCCTGCGAGCAGTTCAGTGCGGTGACAACGATCTCCTTTTCCCGGCCGGCCTGACGGACCGCTTCCGCTGCGCCAAGCGCCATTTCACCGTTGGAAGCAAAAATCGCATCGACCTCATTGTACTTTTGCAGGAGGTTCTGCGTGACGGTCAGCGCCTCGGAACGCTGATAGTTTGCCGGCTGGCTGTCAAGGATCTCGATTCCGGCTTCCGCATTGAATACGCTCTTTGCGCCGTCGTTGATATCAATGCTGGTGGAGGAGCCGGTCGTGCCTTCGATAAAGAGGATCTTGCCGTTGCCGCCAAGGTGCTCAACAAGGGCAGAGGCAGCAGTCGCCGCGATGTCGTAGTACTGCACGCCGACATAGGTGACATAGTCCCCGCAGCCTTCGGCGATCTTATTGGTAACACAAATGATGGGGATCCCTGCATCATTGATCTCCTCAATGGCAGGCGCAATTCCGCTTGCATCCGCAGGTGCGATCAGATAGACGTCGGGAGGATCCAGCAGAGACTGCTGAAGCAGCTCGATCTGTTCTTCGTTGCTGTCTGCGGTAACGGGGCAGAGAACATCCAGCTTCCAGCCGTACTCGTCGCACTGCTTCTGCACGGCGTCGGTGAGGTCGGTCCAGTAGGAGCTGCTGAGCTTCTTGACAAGCAGAACGACACGCTTGTTTTCAACGTCGCCGGAGACGGGCGCGCTGTCGCTGCTGCTGTTCGGAGCGGAGGTCGAGGGATCATCACTGGGGGTGTTCTTGTCATTGCTGCAGCCGGCAAAGAGGCAGGCGGCAAACGCGAGGACGAGCATCAATGCGAGGATTCTTCTGATCTTCATTTTCGTTCTCTCCTTTGGTTTTTGTTTTCTTTATTATAAGCTCTGCTTCAACGGTCAGAGCCTATGTACCGGGGATCGTGCATAGCGGCGCAGCTAGGCTGCCTTGTGGTTTGCATTACACGTGGATAACGACCTTCATCACACCGTCACGGCGGTTTTCAAAAAGCTCGACCGCCTCATGGATCTGTTCCATATCAAAAGTATGTGTGATCAGATCCTTGGTATCGATCTTCTTCTCCTTGAGCATCTGCAGCACTTCCTTGGAGCAGTACGGATTCGCACGGGAACCGTTGACATGGATCTGCTTGCAGACGATGTCATTGATCGGGACCGAAGCTTCGGGGTTCTTGTGCAGGGCGATACAGCTCACGCGGCCGTTCTTGCGCAGGCAGGAGATGGCGTTATGGAGCGCATCGGGAGTTCCCGCCGCCTCAATTGCGGCATCTGCGCCGAGTCCGTCCGTAAGCTTCATGATCTCGGTGACGGGGTCCTGCTTTGTGTAATCAATGCAGTGGAGTGCGCCATCGCGCTTCGCCATAGCAAGGCGCGCGCCTCTCCCGACCATAATGGTCTTTGCGCCGCGGGCGTTTGCGATCTGCATGGCAAGGTTGCCGATTGGCCCGGGGCCGTAGATGGCAACGTATTCATTTGCCGTCAGCGCAGCATTGCGCAGGCTTTGCAGGGCAACGCCTGCCGTGTCGCACATGGTCGCTTCATCAAAGCTGACCTCGTCCGGCATGATCTCGCAGGACTTTGCGGTAAACACACCATACTCGGCATAGGCGCCGTTGGTCGTAAAGCCGTAATGACGGTTTCCCTTTTCGTTTTTTCCATAGTTCAGGCAAAGCGTATAGAAGCCCTGCTTGCAGTTGGCGCAGACGCCGCAGCCGCTGTGTGCTTCTCCTGCTACACGGTCGCCGACTTTCAGAGTGCCAACGCCCTCGCCCAGCTCGACGACCTCGCCTGCCCATTCATGACCGAAGATGAACGGATACTGAGGAGGCCAGCCAAGATAATCGTAATGCCCCTCAAACAGTCCGGGGTCAGAACCGCAGATCGAAACAGAGCGCACACGGCAAAGGACCTCGCCATAGCCGGGTTTCGGAATGTCTACCATCTGGATGCCATATTCATTCGGTGCGGTTGCAACGATCGCCTTCATCTTTCCATCCATTAAAAATACCTCCTGTCGTGCTTTCCTTTCCATACGCCGTGTTCCTTCACAAAAATCCAAATGAAACGCCGCGTTCTCTTGTATTCTGTTGGTATACCAACTGTATGCTAAAATAATAGCACACTTCCAAGCTGTTTGCAATATACCTAATTGCACAACATTCTGCGCGGTAATTTGGGCAATATACACAAAGCTCCCGCCCTGCATTGCTGTTTCGCTGCAAACTGTGCCAGAAAATGCTCACGACCAGACGGAACCGCAGCGGTCACGCGCCGCGTCGCTGCCGTTATGTCGGAGGAGGACGGCGCGCCCCTGCGCTCCCGGACGAAGGATGCCGCGGCGGACATGCAGACGCCGCGCAAAACATTGTCGCCGACCAGATCCACAATATCCGCGGCCGTCGTGCCCTCCGGCAGGGAGAGGTACGACTCCAACCGGACGAATTTCAGTGCCTCGTCCAGTCCCTCCAGTACGGTCTTTCCGTTTTCTTCGATTTTCCGATCCTGAATGACAATATGCTGAAGCGGCTGCGGGCGCGCGTTGGACAGGTCGATCTTCCACGGATAGGGGTTTGTCTTATAGATGCCGACATCATAGATATCCCCCTTGTAGGCCACCTTGCCAAAGGAACCCCGGCCGACGGGGTCGTCGGTCACCCGGAAGCGAATATCATTCTCCGCACTCGGGCGCGTTTCGCCCTCGGAGGCATTGCTCGGGACCGCCGAGAGACGGACGGTATTGGTCAGATTCACGCTTGCGTTTCCGTCGCTGTCGGTCGCAAAGCGCAGGCCGGGGAAGCGCAGATGCAGCGCATCGTTGTAGATCTGCACCAGAACATCTTCGGAGTTCGCCCCGGTATAGGTTTTGGAAACCGTCATACCGTCGTCCGCGAGCGTCCAGCCGGGATTCTCCTCCGCGTCAAAGACCGCCGTGCGGGTGGCTCCGTCCTTGTCGGTATACTGCGGCAGAACATCCGTCAGCGTCACCTCGGAGGCGTCGCGATAGCCGTCCTGACTGCCGCCCGACGCGGTCTTTCCGTTGACGACGAAGGCAAAATCCACATAGTACGATCATCCAGATAGGGGTTTCCGTTCTCCTCCAGCGGCGTGACAACCGCCTCTGCGCCATCATTGGAAAACGCAGAGATCCGGTTGGAGTTGACAAATTTCACGATTTTCCAGTCGTTGTACAGCGGCTTGTAGATATTGGGGGGCGGTCGCCGTTTCCTGCTCCGCGGAAAAAGCCGCCGCTTCGGGGAAACAGGCTTCCGTATACGTGTGCTCCGCCTTGCCGCAGGCCACGACCCACGTGCCATAGCAGCGCGCGTTGTGTTCGTGTGCCTCGGTGCAGATCAGCGTTTCCTGCGCGCCGTCCTCCACCTGCGTGTAGCAGGCATCGGTGTGGGTATGCTCCGCAAAGCCACACTGCGGCTGCATGGTGCTGGCAGGAAGGGTCAGCGCGGAAACGGTGCCAAACAGCAGCACCACCGCCAGACAGAGCAGCCCCGGAAGCCAGCGCCGGGCTCTCCGGTGAGTTTTATGTATTTTCTTGCGTTCCAAATCATATCCGCTTCACCCCCGTGTGCAGAATCGGATCGAATATTACAGCCTCAATGAAACGTTTTCATTGTAAAAATCGGGATAAACTCCTATTTATTTATAGTATTACACTGATTTGAAAACGCAACCAATCGTGTGAAAAAGCAGATACAATTTTCATAAAATTTACAAAAATAACCCACCCTTCACAGATTTTCCCATGAAACCGGCACTCCGCCGCAGAACGTGACGCGGTAGCCGCCGCCGGGCGCGGGGGTGTGATCATAGCGCGTCCCGCCGAACCACGCCGCCATCAGCGCCGCGATCACGCCGCCGTGCGTCACGCAGACGCAGTCCTCGTCCTGCGCCACGAGCGGCGCGACCGCCGCAAGGCTCCTTGCGCGCACCTCGTCCGCCGACTCCCCGTTCGGGCAGCGGTTGTGCTCCACGTCCGCGATCCACGCCTGATAGGCAGGCTCGTTCTTCAGCTCCTCGTAGCCGTGCAGCTCAAAGTCGCCGAAGTTCATCTCGCGCAGGCCGGGCAGCGCCGTGTGCGGCACGGAGCCGTAGAGCGCCTCGAGCGTCTGCTCCGTGCGCAGCATCCCGCTGGTACAGTAGTGCGCGGCGGCGGGATAGTGCTTTTCGCGCAGCGCGCGGACGGATTCCGGCAGCAGCGGCAGGTCGGCCGCGCCGTAGTAGAGCCGGCGGCGGTTGGCGTCCGTTTCGCCGTGGCGGATCAGCGTCAGGATCATTTCAGCTCCTCCGTCAGTCCGCAGAACACACGCGTCACGCGCTCCGCTTTTCTCGCAAGCTGCTGCAAAAACGTCCCGTGGCGCTCGCGCCACTGCCGCTCGAAGGCCTCCATGGGCACCACGCCGCAGCCGATCTCGCGGGAGATCACGACGCTGTTTTCCAGAAGCGGCAGCCAGCGCTCCGGCGCCTCGTCGCGCTTCGTCAGCGCCTCCAGATGGGTATAGCAGCGGCAGCCGGGGCGCGGATCCTCCCGCGCAAGGTCGCAGACCTCCGCCGCCGGGATGTCATATTCGTGCATTGCCCAAGTCAGCTTTCCCTGATAGGCTCCGCCGATCACAAGCCACATTTTCCTCACCTCACCAAAGCCCAGACTGCCGCGCCCGCCAGCTCTCCCAGCGTGAGCGCGAAGCCGGAAATATCGCCGGACATGCCGTCCAACTGCTGGAAGCCGTGCCAGACCGCAAGCCAATAGCCCGCGGCCGCGCCCAAGGGCGCAAAGCTGCCGTCCAGCAGCAGCGGCAGAACAACACTGACCGTCAGGAGCACGCACAGCGCGGCGGTGCAGCCGCCGTGCGGCTTTTCCATGGCCGCATACTGGCTCGTTCCCATGGGGCGAAGCGCGCGCACCGCAAGCGCCGCGCCGGCGCGACTCGCCGCCGGGATGCACAGAAGGCCGAGCCAGCTTCCGCTCTCCGCCGAGAGAAAAGCGCTCCACTGCGCCAGCGCCAGCAGCACCATGCAGATGACCGCGAAGGCGCCGCAGTGCGAATCCTTGAGGATTTTCCGGCGCGTTTCCAGATCGCGGCGCGAAAGGACGGCGTCGCAGACATCCATGTACCCATCCAGATGCAGGAAACCGGTCACGAGCCACGGCGCGGCGGCAAGCAGCGCCGCGTGCAGCGTCTCCGGCAGCGGCAGGAAGTATACGCCCACCCACACGCCGCCGACGATCAGGCCGATCAGCGGCAGGCACACGAGCATCTTCTCCCGCGCCTTTTCATTCCAACGGCGCAGCGGACAGGGGATCGCCAGAAACATCCCCCACGCCATGCCGAAGCCGTCAAGCCAATTCCCCATCCGGCAGTTCTCCTTTCCAGACATACAGTTTTCCCGCAGCAAGCTCCGCCACCACGTCAAATTCCGCGGCAAGCGTCCGGCAGATCTCCGCCAGTCCCCGGCGGTAAGCCTCCGTCGTTTCGTCATACACCGCGCCGTCGCGCCAGATCTCGTCACAGACGCAGACAAAGTGCGCAAAATATCCGCTGACCGCGCGCAGCTCCTGCGCCGTGCGCTCCGGGGCGGAGCGGTCGACCGCCCCGTCCCGAAACATCTCGCAGGCAAGGCAGGCCGTCACGCTGTCAAACAAAACCGTCCCCCGCGGGCAGAGCGCCGGAAGCACGCCGGAAAGCGCGCGTCCGCGCTCCACGGTTTCAAAGCCCCAGCCCGCGCGGTCGGCGCGGTGCCGCGCGATGCGCGCGCGATCCTCCTCGTCCACCGGCTCCATCGTCGCCCAGTAGTACAGGGGATTTCCTGCGGCAAGATGCTTCGTCAGACGCTGGGCGCTCGTGCTCTTGCCGCTCTTGCTGCCGCCCAGAAGCAAAATCCTCATGGCCGCTTCACCGTAAAACTGTCGGCCGCGCGGATGGGGTCGAGGTAGTCGTCCTGGATGGCCGCCTCGGCGAAGGTCGCCATCCCGGACATCGCCGCGCAGGCAGCCTTCAAAATCTGGAAAAACACCGGGCAGCCGCTGCCCTCGCCCAGCCGCATCTCCAGAAGCAGGCAGGGCTCCAGCGCCAGCTCCTGCGCCGCGAGGCGGTAGCCGATCTCGTAGGAGGCGTGGGACAGGAAGAGGTAATCGCGCACCTTCGGGCACAGCCGCACCGCGCAGAGCGCCGCGACGGCGGAAATATACCCGTCCACGACGGCAGGGATATGCGCCGCCGCGCAGCCGAGAAAGGCGCCGGTCATGGCCGCCAGATCCAGCCCGCCCACGGCGGCAAGCACGCCGACGGGGTCGGCCGCGTCCGGGCGGTGCAGCGCCAGCGCCTGCGCGATGACCTGCTTCTTCTTGGCAAAGGCCGCGTCCGTCAGGCCGCCGCCGCGCCCGGTGACCGTCTCCGGGCTGCTTTCCGTGAGGGCGGCCAGCACCGCGGCGGAGGTGGTCGTGTTGCCGATGCCCATCTCTCCGATGCCCACAGTCTGCACGCCGTCGGCCGCCGCCTGCCCCGCCAGACGGATCCCGACGGCGATGGCGTCCAGCGCCTCCTGCCGGGTCATGGCAGACTCTCTTGCGATATTCCCCGTGGAGCGGCGGAGCTTGCAGTCCAGAACGCCGGGAATCGTCCGGTCGGTGTCGATGCCGACGTCCGCAACGACGACCTCGTTGCCGAAATAGTACGCGAGCGCGGACATCCCCGTGACGTGCCGCGTCATGTTGATCACCTGCGACAGCGTCACCGAAGGCGGTGCGGAGGAAACGCCCTCCGCCACCACGCCGTTATCGGCGGCAAAGACCAGCACCCGGCATTTTTCCACCCGCGGGCAGACCTCGCCCGTGATGCCGGCCAGCCGGACGGCATAGTCCTCCAGCCGGCCGAGGCTCCCCGGCGGCTTGGCAAGCTCTGCCTGACGCCGGCGCGCGCGGTCCATGCAGGCCGCATCCGGCGGAGTGATCTTCGTTAGATATTCTGTCAGTTCATTCTGTGTCATGCTTCTTCCTCTTCCAACCAGCGCAGCGACGCGGCGCAGTCCTGCGTTTCTATGGTATAGCTTGCCTGCGGGCAGAGCCGCTGCACCTCATCCAGCAGCCGCGCCATGGGAATCCTCCCCGCGCCGAGCGCGGCGTGCAGATCGTCCTGCCCTTCATTATTATGCACATGCAGATGCCGCAGCCACGGCGCCATGGGCGCGAGCCACTGAAACGGCGGGAGGCTGCTGACGCAGGTGTTCGCGTGCCCTACGTCGAGGCACAGCCCCAACCGTGGGTCGTCCACCTGCCGGACGATCTCGACGAGCGTCTCCGGCGAAGGCTCCATCACGTTTTCCAGCGCAAGTGTCATATTCTGCGGCACCTCGCGCAAAAATTCCTTCCAGAATTCCACGCTCTGCGCCACATACCACTCCGGGAAATAGACGTGCGGCTGGAAGCCGCCGTGTACCACGATATGGGTAACGCCGAGCTGCTGCGCGACCGCAAGCGTCTGGCGGAAGCGCGTCAGCACCACCTGCCGCACCATGGGGTCGATCGCGCAGGGCGCCAACTCCGCAAAGGGCGCGTGCAGCCAGAACCTTGAAATGCCCTGCATCTGCTCCCGCGCCGCCGCAAGCTGCGCCGCATCCTCCAGATTCGGCGCGTAGGAAAACAGGGTCAGCTCCAATCCCAGCCCGCGCTCCCGCGCAAGCTGCGGCGCACGGGCGTCCATGCCGGAGAGGAAGAGCTTTTCCTGCGGTATTTTTTTCATGTTCCCGGCCTCCTCTAAAAACTTTCGTTATACCGGCGGCTTTTCCGCCGCGGCGGGACACAGGACCGAAGCGTAAAACATTCCGTTTCTTGCCTCAAAGCGGCAGGTGCCGCCGTACTGCGCAGCGATGCTCCTGACCGACTGCGTGCCGAGGCCCAGCCCTCTGTGCTTGGTCGAAACGAGCCGCCCGCCCGCGCGCTTCAGCTCGCCGGTGTAGGTGTTGTCCACCGTCAGGCAGAGGGAACCGCCGTCCGCGTTGGCCCGGACGATGATCTTCCGATCCTCCACAGGCTCCGCCTTGCAGGCGTCCAGCGCGTTTTCCAGCAGATTGCCGAGCAGGACCGAAATGTCCGTTTCCGGGATGCCGAGCTCCTGCGGCAGGTCTGTTTTTACGATATAGTCGATGTCGTTGTCCTTCGCCTGCTGGGCGAAATAGAGCAGAACGGCGTTGGCCGCCGCGTTGCCGCAGAAGCGCACGAGCGAATCGTCCGGCAGGCTGACGCTGTAGCGGTTCAGATATTCGCTGAGCGCAGCATAGTCCCCCTCGGCCAGATATTCCTGCATCAGGGCGATATGGTGGCGCACGTCGTGCTTCGCGCGGCGCGCCTCGGTGATCCTCTCCTGCAAATTCTCGTACTGCACCGCCTGCATGGTGAGCTGGTGATTCCGCTCCGTCAGCTCCAGCGTTTTGTTCTGCTCCAGGACCAGCCGCGTGACGACATAGTAGATCAGGCAGGCGCCGATGTTGACGATCAGCAGAAACAGCGCATTCTTCGGCCGCAGCGCGACCTCCAGACTCGACCGGGTAGCGTTGCCGTAAATAGCATAGTACCACATGATATAGAACGTCGCAGGGATCAGCCAGAGATAGCGCCATGCAAAGCCGGAGGGTTCCTTCTCCACCGCGGGGGTGTAGACATTTTTAATATAGAAAAACAGCGGGACGGCGATGATCATCTCGATGAGAAACAGCATCAGCGAAAAGGACCAGCGGTAGCTCTGCACGGCGAGCGCCGGGAAGAGCAGCCCTTCGGTGCTTTTTGCGCCGATCACCGCGAGATTTGCAAGGTTGGAGATCATCAGCAGGGTGAAAAAGGTCTTGCCGGGGCGTTTTTTCACCGCGGCGAAATAAAACACCGCGTATAGGATCGTGCTGATCGCACTGATCTTGCCTGCGCTTTTCCCCGGTGCGAAGGCCGCCCACGCGCCGAGCAGGAGCTGGGCAAGCGTGACAAGGACGATGAGCGCCGCCGTGACCCGCCCGGAAAACCGCAGACAGCGGCGGAAGGGATACAGCGCCAGCGCCAGAAAGGGCAGAAAATTCAGCAGAGAATAGACGGCAACCTCTGCAATTCGGTAGATCGGCGGCATCAGCGCTCCCCGTCCTTTCTCAGAAGATCGAAGCGGAAGGAGGAATAGGCCTCGGAAACCTCTTTTGCCTTGCGGCGGCTGATGGGGACGCGCGTGCCGTCGCTCATGGTGAAAGTATCCATATTTTGTGCCGTTACCTCGTAAAAATTAATCAGCAAGCCCTTGGACGGGCAGAGAAAATAGGGATAGGCGCACAGAAGTGCTTCAATTTCCGAAAAACTCGCCCGGACCGTCACGTCTCCGCCGCGCTTGCAGTGCAGCGTCACCCGGTGCGCGGCAGCGTCCGCATAGATCACGTCGCGAAGCGCCACAGACGTGCCGTCGGGCAGGCGGACGGTGCGCAGCTTTTCCATTTCCGCAAGGTCGAGCCGGTCGAGCATCGCCTTGAGGCGCTCGCGGCCGAAGGGCTTGCGCAGATAGTAGCAGGCATTCACCTCATAGCTCTCGCTGGCAAATTCATTGCTCGTCGTGCAGAAAACGAGCTTGACCTGTCCGTCCGTTTCCCGGATCTTCCGCGCGACGTCCATGCCGGTGAGGCTTTCCATGAAAATATCCAGCAGGATGACGTCAAAGCGCCCCGCTTCCCAGCCGGCCAAAAAATCCTCGCCACTCGGAAATACGGCGATCCCGGCGGAATTTCCCAGCAGATCATTCAGACAATCCCGCAGGCGCGTCCGCATCTGCGCGTCGTCATCCACAATGGCGATCCTCAATTTCATGCACCCTCTTCCGCAGCAGTTTTTCTCTGATTATAGCATAGTTCCCCGAAAAAACAAGAAAAGCCGCTCTGAAAACCCAAACTGTCAAAAAACTATCTGCCTGAAAATTTCGGAGGGAAGAAAAGAGGAATACTACGTTTTTTGATTTTGAAAATCAAAAAATACGTGCGCTTTGCGCACCGAGGGCACGCCGTTGGCGTGCCCTCCCGTCTTGTGCAGAATTTGACGCGCCGCAG
>OLRV01002322.1_pt1 | contig 14779 bp, 9 predicted proteins | sample 1672421 | NCBI WGS metagenome assembly OLRV01 (sample SAMEA3136684, study PRJEB25190) | human gut metagenome | biome: human gut; feature: human-associated habitat; material: faeces | place: Austria | collected 2013
TCTCCCGCAGAGAGTTGACTTCCGCCGGATCTATTTCCACGTGCCGGTCGGTTCCACGTCGTAGACGAACGTAAAGTTATAGGGAGCCATGGTCAGCTGCACCCAGCCCGAATTCACATAGCCGCCGCCCGTACTCAGCGACGGGTCGTCGCTCTCGGGCAGATGGATGACGCGGGTCTCCGCCTTGCTGCCGGCGACGATCTCGTACGATCCGCCGAACGGTCCGGAACCGTAAGACTCCTCCAGCGTCGGCGGAGTGGCCGCACGGCAGATGATCTCGCCCAGCAGCGGGCAACCGCCCTGACCCGTTCCCGTCCAGTCGTATCCGGTAAAACTGTAAGTTCCGATCTCCTTCATGCCGCGGCCGAACGAAACGCTCCGCAGATTGTAACAATCGGCAAAGGCATTCTGTCCGATGGATTCCGTCGCATCGGGGAAGATCAGCGCCGTCAGCGCCGAACACCCACTGAACGCTGCGGAACCGATCGTTTTCAGTTTGGTGCCGAAGGAGACCTTCGCCAGCGACTTGCAACCGTTGAAGGCGTTCGAGCCGATCGTCGTGACCTCGGCGGGCAGCACGACCTGCGTCAGCGGACAGCCCTGGAACATCGCGTCAGTGATCTTCGGCACATATTCGTCGAACGTGACGCTCGCGAGCGAAGCGCACGACGCATAGGTATTGACGTCGTAGGTGACAGCCGCCGAAACGTGCGCCCTGATCAGACCCGATCCGCTGAAAACATGCTTCGCCACGGCGGTAATATTCTTCGGCAGCACGATGTCCGACAGATTTTTGTTGTCCCTGAATACGGCGGGAAAAGTCGCGCTCTCGTAGACGGCTTCGCTCAGATCGACGGTCGCCGCGGCGGACAGTCCCTTGACGGCGGCGGCCACCGCACTCAGCTGCGACGCGCTCATCGCCGTATTGTCCCCTGCCGTCTTGACGAAGAGCGTCGAGAAGGATGCCGGAAGTTCCGCAGACCACTTGTCGCCGGCCGAAACACGGTAGTAGACGCCTTCGCTCAGGTAGCCGTCGCCCAATGCGGCGAACGTATAACCGCTGCACGCCGCAGTCCACGCCGAATAGGCGTCGACCGACGGGACGTGGACGGTCTTGGCGCCCTGAACCGAAGCGCCCGCCCCCGCAAAACTGTCGGCCGCGACCGTCGGAGCCGTCGTCGGCTCGCAGTAGATGTCGGCCAAAAGCACGGCATTCTCGAAAGCCTTACTGCCGATCGAAGCGAGCGCGTCGCCCGAAACGGTCAGCGTGTTGAGCTTCGACCAACCGGCGAACGCACCGGCGCCGATCGCCTCGACCGTCTTGGGGATCGTCAGCCGTTCGATGACGTCGTTCCCTGCGAATGCTCCGTCGCTGACGGCCGTAATGCCGGCTCCGAACTTGACGGAGGCAAGAGTCGGATTACCCGCAAAGACCTCGCTGCCGAGCTCCGTCACATTGTCGGGCAGCACCAGTGCCGTCAGGCCGCAGTCGGCGAACGCCCTGTCGCCTACGGTCGTCACGCCGCTGCCCAGCGAAAGGTCGGCGAGCTTCGAACACCCCTCGAACGCACCCGCATCGACGGCGGTCACCGAAGCGGGAACCGTCAGCGACGTCAGCGACGTGCACCCCTTGAAGCTCTCGGCGGGAACGGTGCCGATCGAACCGAGTTCGACCTCAGCCAGCGCCGGACAGTCGCGGAACGCCTTCGCACCGAGCGTCGTACCTCCGAGCGACACCTCGGTCAATCCGCTGGCGGCGAAAGCTTCATCGCCGATGCTCTTCACATTGCCCAGCGCGATCTCCGACAGCGCAGCACAACCGCTGAACGCCTTGTCGGCGATCGATGCGACGGACGAAGGCAGCGTGACCTCCGCCAGAGCGGAGCACCCTTCGAACGTACTCGGCCCGACTGCGGCGACGCCCGACGGAACGACCGCCCTGGTCAGCGCCGTACACCCTTTGAAAGCCCCGTCGGCGATCGACGTCGTATTTTCGAAGAGACGGATTCCGCCCAGCTTCTCATTACCGGCCAGCAAGGCAGGGAATTCGGCGGAAACATAGTCGGCCGTGCTGAAATCGAGCGTCGCGGGCGCCGACTGCGCCGCGAGTCTGGCGACGACGGACTGCAACGCCTCGGCCGAAATCGTCTGCTCGCCCACGGTGCGGACATAGAGCGCCGAGAAGGTGTCGGGCATCGTCGTCGTCCACTTCTCCTCGCGCGAAACGCGGTACCAGACACCGTCGGTCAGCTCCTGATCGCTGATGTCTTCGAGGATGTATCCCTGACCGATCACGGACGCCCACTCTTTCTCATAAGCCTCGTAGGAGGCCGCCGGAACATAGAGGTATTTCTTTCCCTCGACATTTTTGCCGATGCCGTCGAACGGCGTCTGACCCAGTTCCGGCGGCGTCTGCGCACGGCAGGTGATGCTCTTCACGTTTCCGCTCTCATCGGAATAGCCGTAAAAAGCATTCCGTCCGACTTCGGTCACCTTCTCGCCCAGAACGATCGTCGTACAGCCGCAATCCCGGAACGAATAATCGGTAACGACCGGAATATCGATCGTCACATCGGCCAGCGAATGACATTCATCGAACGAGTTGGTGCCGATCGTCTCCAACGTCTCCGGAAAGGAGATGCTCCGCAATGCGTTGTTTTTGTAGAATCCCATATTGCCGATCGTCTTCAAGGCCGAGGGAAGTTCGACCGTTTCGAGTACGCTGCAATAGGCGAACGTCTCATTGGGGATAGCGGTCACTCCGTCGGGAATACGGACGGATTTGAGCGCCGAGCAATTCATGAAAGCCTGCGAACCGAGCGTGGTCAGCCCTTCGGGCAGTTCAATACTCTCCAATGCCGAACATTTGTTGAAGGTCCCCGAATCGATCGTCTTCACTCCGGCGGGAATCGTCACGCTCTTCAAACCCGTACATCCGGCGAAGAGGCTGCGCGAAAGCGTCGTGATCTTTTCGGGCACGACGACGTCGGCCAGCGCCTTGCAGTCATAGAACGCATACTCGCCGATCGAAGTCAGCGTGGAAGGCAACCGGACGGACGCGAGTTTCGAGCAGCCCGAGAACGCCCGCGCCGCGATCTCGGTCAACCCGTCGGGCAATGCGACCGTCTCCAATCCCGTACAACCGTAGAACGCTGTCGCATAGGTGCCCGTCGAGGGCATCGTCAGGATATTGCAGGGCAGCGAAATCTCTCGCAGCGTCGTCTTGCGCGAGAAGACCGTCGGGAACTCCGCGGCTTCATAGGTCGCCTCGGCGAAATCGAGCACCGCGCCCGCCTTCAACCGCGAAGCGATCGCCGAGAGGTCGGCGGCGGCGAGTTTCCCTTCGCCCAGCGTCACCGCTTTGAGATAGGTGACCGATTCGGGAATCTCCTCCGCAACACCGTTTTCGGTCAGGTAGAAGACGCCGTCGCGCTTGCAGTCGGCGGCAGCGATCGTAGCCGATATGCGCAGCGTACCGCCCGGCGCGAGTCGACGGCCGGCACGGCTCTGCATGTAGACCGAACCGTCGGCGAAGGTGTAGACGACCGAGACTGTCGCCTCCGACAGATCGGCCGGATAGAGCACCATGGCGGCGAATACCTCGGAGTCGCTGTGCTGCGTCGGCAACGCGACGCCTTCCTCGCCGAAATTCAGCGTGACGGACGACGAACCCTCGCACGCACCGAGCGCACCCTCCGCGAAGACCGCCTCGCCGGCGATGGCATGGCCGCCCGACACGCTCAGGGAAATCGATTCGAGCCTGGCCGTCACGTCGGCCGAACTTACGTCGAACCAGACGTAGGAGGTCGCGTGGTTCAGCACGAACGTACGGTTGGCATCGGCCGTCGCATAGCCGAAATCGCCGTTGCGCCCCAGATCGGGACGACCGGCCTCCGCCTGTGTCTGTTCGGCGGGGATCGACGCCGTGCGGGCGGCGGAACCCGTCATGTTGTAGATCACGTCGTAGGAATCGGCTTCGGCGACGGATTCGAAAACGAAGGCGCCCTTTTCGCCGGAGGATTCGAGCGGCTCGCTCTTGACGTCGCCGACCCAGATGCAGTCGCCGGCGCTCCACCGGAACGGCACGACTCCCTCGGATGCCTCGCCGAATCCGGTACGGGTAACCTCTCCCGAAAGACCGGTCAAAACGACTTTTCCGCTCTCGACGGGACGGGCGGGTTCGACATCGGCATCCCGCGTACATCCCGCGAGGGCCAGCAGCGAACCGCAGACAAGATATAAGTACTTTTTCATCGGATTTCTCATTTATCGGTTAGTTCCACTCCTCCCAGTCGCTCGAACCGGCGTTGTTGTCGTCGAACACCGGAAGATTGACTTCGACCGCAGCGACGACCGTCGCCGTAGCGCCCACGGCGACGACCGTCACCTTGCCGCTCTTTTCGGCATAGATATTCCCTTCGACGGGAGCCGTGATCGACAGCACGTCGCCGTCGAGCGAAGCGCGCCACCCGTCGGGCTTCGAAATCGAATAGCTCTCGACGCCCTTCTGCGTGACGGCCAGTTTTTCGGTCTGTCCGTATTTGAGCGTCAGTGTCGTACGCTCGATGACGAAGTTCACCTCTTTGGCTTTGGGCAGCCGGATCGTCTCGCCTCCCGCAAGGATGAAAATCACCTCGTCGTCGGTCTGCCGTACATCCTCGAAGAACGAATCGCCGTCTTCGCCGACCGCCTTGACCGGTCGGCCGTCGGCACCTTTGACCGGCTCGCCGTCGATCGTCCAATAGCCCTCCTCGTCGACCGAAGGGGTTTTGCCGTCCTGCCCCGCCACCGGAATCTTGCTGCCGGCATCGTCCAGCAGCCATTCGTCGGCGCCGCCCAGCGTCCAGTAGTAGACACCCTCGAACCTGGCGATACCCAGCACAGGAGCGTCGGCGCCTTTCTCGCCGTCGCGGATCGTGATGGTCTTGCCGTCGTTGAACGTAATCGACCAACCGTCGTCCGACTCCGTATAATTCGTAATGAACTTGTTGCCGTTCAGGGCGTCGACGAGCGTCTTCAACGAATTCACCTGCTCCTTCATCGAGGCGATCTCCTGTCTGATGTCCGCGATCTCCTGACGGAGTCCGGAGTCGTCGTACTCGTCCGAACAGCTCCATGCTGCCGCTGCACAACATGCCGCGAACGCCAATAGCGTAAAGATTTTCTTCATAATACAAGATTTATTTGGTTTGGAATTTCGATGCGCCGAAAAACGGCCGCGTCGGACAGGAGCGATCCGCAGACACACGATGCAGGGAGCGACGGCCATGCCGCGCTCCTCGCACTCCCGATTACCGATCCGTATGACATAACTACGCCGTTTGATTCCGTTTGCGGACTTACACGACGCAAGGGGAAGGGTGAAGAAATCGACAGAAAAATAGCACGCAGAAAACTATCTCGTGTGATTCCGACCCGAAACCCGCGGGTGTAAATCGTTCATCGAGGCAGGTCTTCTGACTTATCCCGTCGACCGCGCCTTCCCGGTATTTCACCAGTGGCAAAGAATGCGATAGACTTCGCTCCCGAAAGGGAGGGGACTTACAGCAGCAGGTACTGTCGCGGATTCTCACCGCGTTCCCTATTAATTCCGACAGGAGAGGACTCCCGTTGCGGAAACCTTGACGCGGCAAAGGTATGAAAAAACGATCGGAATTCGCAAATTCCGTTTCACTTTTATTTCATTTCCGCCGTTTTCATGCGGATTCGTCGCCGCCGGGCCGGCGAACGCTGCTGCGACGGCCGGCCCATGCCCGTCCCGCATGCGCAGCGGCTTCATTTTCCGGCAAAATAGTTGTATCTTTGTCGTAAATGCTCCCCGAATTCCTGACATACCTCGAAGCCGAACGCCGTTACTCCCCGCTCACTATCCGCAACTACCGCCGCGACATCGAACGGTTTCTGGCGTGGCTGGGAGTCGACGAGGCGTCGTTCGACCCTTCGCAGCTGCGCACCGAGGACATTCGTGAATGGATTCTCTACCGCACCGAAAAATCGCACATCGGCCCGGCGTCGATGAACCGCGAGGTGTCGTCGCTTCGGGCATTGTGGCATTACCTGCGCCGGCAGGGAATCGTCACGCAGGATATCTTCCGGAGCGTCCGTTCGCTGCGTACGCCGCGCCGTCTGCCCGTCTTCGTCCCCGAAAGCCGCATGGCCTACGTGATCGCCGACATCAACGGACGCGCCGGCAGCGAAGATTTCGTCACCGTGCGCGACGCGCTGACCGTGGCCATGTTCTACGGCTGCGGAATCCGCCTCGCGGAACTGATCGCCCTCAACCGCAACGATTTCTCGGACGACTACCGGCAGGTGCGCATCCGCGGCAAGGGAGACAAGGAGCGCATCGTCCCGCTGGTCGATCCTCTGCGGCGCATTCTGGTCCATTACCTCCAACTGATCGAGCGGCAAAACATTTGCAATTCTCAGGAAAAAGCACTAATTTTAACACTGAAAGGAGCGCGCATTTCGCGGAGCGTCGTGCGTCGCATCGTGGAACAGGCGTTGAACAAGGAGGGCGTACAGGGAAAAAAGAGCCCCCACGTACTGCGGCACACCTTTGCGACGCAGTACGTGGGGGACGCATCTGCTGAACCACGGCGCGGACATGCGCGAAATACAGGAGCTGTTGGGACACTCCTCGTTGCAGGCCACGCAGGTCTACACCCACAACAGCATCACCCGTTTGCAGGAGATCTACGTCAAGGCGCACCCCCGCGAGCGGAGAAAGGAAGAGATTGAAACCCCGTGCGACGCTGCCACAGAGGACACGCAAGCACGGTAACCGATTGTCAAACTATAAAGGACAAGGCTATGAACGTACAGATTCAGTCAGTGAAATTCGACGCAGACAAGAAGTTGATCGAATTCGTGGAGAACAAGATGTCGAAGTTGGAACGTTTCGCCGACCGCGCCACGGGCGCCGAGGTGATTCTCAAACTGGATAAGGATTTCGAAAAAGGAAACAAGGTAGCGACCATCACGCTGCACATGCCCGGCGAGGATATGGTGGCCGAACACCGCGCCCGCGCCTTCGAGGAGGCGATCGACGAGGCGATCGACGCACTGAAACGCCAGATCGAGAAATTCAAGGAGAAGGTGAAATAGCCGCACGGCGGCACGCTTGCGACGGGAGGAATCTTCGACGAGGATTCCTCCCTTTCGCATTTCCCGAATCCGCACCGGCGGCTTCCGCAGCGATACCTTTATTATATGAAGTTCCTGCCGCAGGCGGAAGACGTTCCTGCCGCCCGCGAAAAAGCCGGTACCGCGCCGGCCGGGGGCCGGTGCAATCCGTCCGCAACTTTTTTCCGGCAAAACGTACAACCTGCCGATTTTTTATTTATATTTGCCTCGAAGACATTTTTGAAGAGAAGCATGTTCAGCAACCGCACGGCTCAGAATTGGTGGTGGCGCTCATTGGTTTTAAGTAAACAATGACGCTGGCACTGCCGTGGATGGAACATACCGATCGCAAGAGTTAGGAATCCGTTGTTTACTTGACAAGTAACGACGGATTTCTTTTTTTGCCCCGCGCCGACCGCAAACCCGTAAAAACAATCAAATACCTTATCAGTCATGAAAACGAAAAAAATCCTGCTGCCCGATCAGATGATCCCCGTCCAATGGTACAACATCGTGGCCGACATGCCGCAGAAACCGCTGCCGCCGCTCGATCCCCGCACCCGCCGTCCCGTGACGGCCGAACAGATGAACTGCATCTTCGCCGAAGAACTCGTACGGCAGGAGTTCTCGACCGAACGCTTCATCGACATCCCCGACGAGGTGCGCAACCTCTACCGCATCTGGCGCTGTACGCCGCTCGTGCGGGCCGATGCGCTGGAACGGGCGCTCGACACGCCGGCGAAGATCTATTTCAAGAACGAAAGCGTCTCGCCCGCCGGCTCGCACAAGCCCAACACGGCCCTGCCGCAGGCCTACTACAACGCCAAACAGGGCATCAAGCACCTGACGACCGAAACGGGCGGCGGACAATGGGGTTCGGCCATCGCGCTGGCCAGCCAGTACTTCGGCCTCGACCTGAAAGTCTTCATGGTCAAGGTCAGCTACGAGCAGAAACCTTACCGCAAGTTGCTGATGAACACGTGGGGAGCCGAGGTGATCCCCTCGCCCAGCACGCTGACCGACGCGGGACGCCGCGCTCTGGCCGACGATCCCGACTGCTCGGGCAACCTCGGGCTGGCGATCTCCGAGGCGGTCGAGACAGCCGTACAGCACCCCGACGACACGCGCTACTGCCTGGGCAGCGTACTGAACCACGTGCTGCTGCACCAGACCGTCATCGGCGAGGAGGCGCTCGTGCAGATGGAGATGGCGGGCGACGAACCCGACGTGGTGATCGGCTGCTTCGGCGGCGGTTCGAACTTCGCAGGCATCGGCTTCCCGTTCCTGCGCCGCAACCTCCGCGAAGGAGCCCGCACGCGCATCGTGGCCGTCGAACCCGCCTCGTGCCCCAAACTCACGCGCGGCACGTTCCAGTACGACTTCGGCGACGTGGCGGGCATGACTCCCATGCTGCCCATGTATACGCTGGGACACAACTTCCAGCCGGCAGATATCCACGCCGGAGGATTGCGCTACCATGGTGCCGGCAGCATCGTAAGCCAACTGCTCCGCGACGGGCTGATCGAGGCGCAGGCCGTTCCGCAGCTCGAAACCTTCCGTGCGGGGCTGCTCTTCGCCCGCACCGAGGGTATCGTACCGGCTCCCGAATCGACCCACGCCATCGCCGCCGCCGTCCGCGAAGCGCTGCGCGCCAAGGAGGAGGGAGCGTCGAAGACGATTCTCTTCAACCTGTCGGGCCACGGCATGATCGATCTCTACGCCTACGAACAATACTTCGCGGACAAGTTGCAGGACTACACCGTCACCGACGCCGAACTGCGACGCACGATCGACCAGCTCGACCGGATCATCAAATAACGCCCTGCGCCTCCTTCTCTCCGATTTCCGCCGGCCGACCGGCCGGTTCGAGTTCCCTCCGGCGGAGGGAACTCTTTTTTCGCCGGGACACCGTCAGGAAGGCCGCAGGGATTTTCGCCGCCTTCGTAAAAAAACTCCGAAAAAATTTGCATCTTCCGGACTTTTTCGTACTTTTGTTCCATACAGACGATTGAAGACATGCAGTCATTCGGTTTTGCATACAACTTTTTCAGCTTTTTCTATTTTAGCAGATAGAGAACGGGGTTGTATGGTCTGAATCGATTACGAAATGAATAACGTATGAATCCCGTTCCGCCGCGAACGGGATTTTTTATTGACATTACGGATGAAACAGGTTACCATTCAGGGCGAGCCGGGGTGTTTCCACGAAGAGGCCGCACGGCGCTATTTCGGCGACGAGCCGATCGAGATCGTCCCCTGCCGGACGTTCGAGGCGCAGTTCGAACGGATGCGGCACGAAGGATCGCTGTTGGGCATCGTCGCCATCGAAAATACCATCGCCGGCAGTCTGTTGCAGAATCACGAATTGTTGCGCCGCAGCGAATCGCAGATCATCGGCGAATGCAAACTGCGCATCTCGCACGTGCTGGCGGCCCTTCCCGGCCAACGGCTCGACGAGCTGAGCGAAGTCAACTCCCACCCGATCGCCCTGATGCAGTGCGGCGAATTCCTCAAAGCCCACCCGCAGCTCAAAGCCGTCGAGCGGGACGATACGGCGGGCAGCGCCGCCGAGATCGCCGAACGCCGTCTCACGGGACACGCCGCCATCTGCGGCCGGCTGGCGGCCGAACGCTACGGATTGGAGATTCTCGAAGAGGGTATCGAGACCAACAAACGCAACTTCACGCGCTTCCTGCTGCTGGCCGACCGCTACCACGCCGACCGCCACACGGGTTCCGCCCGCGCCGACAAGGCGTCGCTCGTATTCAGCCTGCCGCATACCCAGGGAAGCCTCTCCAAAGTACTGACCATCCTTTCGTTCTACGACATCAATCTCACCAAAATCCAGTCGATGCCCATTATCGGCTGCGAATGGGAGTACCGCTTTTACGTGGACGTATCCTTTGCGGACTACACCCGTTACCGGCAGTCGATCGACGCGATCACCCCTTTGACCAAAGATTTCAAAATTCTGGGCGAATACGCCGCATTCAACAAATAAATACCCCGATAAGATTATGGAAATGAACGATCTGCAACCCATCATACTTCCCGGCATCCCGGCCAGGCGGCCGCTTGTAATCGCCGGCCCGTGCAGTGCCGAAACCGAAGAGCAGGTGCTCGCGGCCGCCCGCGCGCTCGCCGCGCAGGAGGTGAAGATCTTCCGCGCCGGCATCTGGAAACCCCGCACCAAGCCCGGCGGATTCGAGGGAGTGGGGGTCGAAGGACTGCGCTGGCTGCAACGTGTCAAGGCCGAAACCGGCATGTACGTCTCGACCGAAGTGGCCACCGAGCGCCACGTCTTCGAAGCGCTCAAAGCGGGGGTCGACCTGCTGTGGATCGGTGCCCGCACCTCGGCCAATCCTTTCGCCATGCAAGAACTGGCAGGAGCGCTGCGCGGCGTGGACATTCCGGTGCTGGTCAAGAATCCGGTCAATCCCGATCTCGAACTCTGGATCGGCGCCATCGAACGTCTCTACAACGCCGGCCTCCGGCGGCTGGGAGCCATCCACCGCGGATTCAGCAGCTACGACCGCACGATCTACCGCAACCAGCCCCAGTGGCACATCCCGATCGAACTGCGCCGCCGGCTGCCGCAACTGCCGCTGCTGTGCGATCCGAGCCACATCGGCGGTAAACGCGAACTGATAGCGCCGCTTTCGCAGGAGGCCATGGACCTGGGCTTCGACGGGCTGATCGTCGAATCGCACTGCACCCCCGACGAGGCGTGGAGCGACAAACAACAGCAGGTGACCCCCGACGTGCTCTGCTTCATGCTGCATACGCTCGTCGTGCGCGAAACGACCCTGACCACCGAACCGCTGGCCGAACTGCGGCAGCAGATCGACCGGCTCGACGACGAACTGCTGGCACTCATGGCCAAGCGCATGCGCATCTCGCGCGAGATCGGGCAGTACAAGAAAGAGCACAGTATGCCGATCCTGCAAGCCAAGCGTTACGACGAAATCCTCAACAAACGCGGTGCACAGGCCGTCGAGCTGGGTATCAACCCCGAATTCGTCAAGACACTGCTGCAAGCCATCCACGAAGAGTCCGTCCACGAACAGGTCAAGGTCATCAACGGCTGACCCGCTCCCCGACCGGCGGAAACCCCTCCGCAGCAGAGGATATTCCCACGCAAAAACAGCCGGTCGGCAAACGGGGCGGAGCCGGATTCGTTCGGACTATGCCGAGGCGAGAAAACGAAGAATGAGATTCAACCTTATAACCCTAACTTTATGAATGAACCCAAACTCTCCCAACGCCTGCTGTCGCTCGACGCCCTGAGAGGCTTCGACATGCTCTTCATCATGGGCTTCGCAACGCTCGTCGTCAACGTCTGCCATCTCTTTCCGGGCGACGTATCGGCAGCCGTCGCCGAATCGATGAGCCATCCCGCATGGCACGGCTTCTCGCATCACGACACCATCTTCCCGCTCTTCCTCTTCATCGCGGGCATCTCCTATCCCTTTTCGCTCGCGAAGCAGCAATCGCTGGGGGCGACGCAGGGCGACCTCTACCGCAAGATTCTGAAACGGGGCGCACTGCTCATCCTCTTCGGACTGATCTACAACGGTCTCTTCCGGTTGGACTGGCCGATGCGCACGGCCAGCGTACTGGGCCGTATCGGCCTGGCGTGGGCACTCGCCGCGATACTGTTCCTCAACTTCCGCACCCGCACCCGCATCGGAATCGTCGGCGCGATCCTCGTCGGCTATTGGGCGCTGCTGGCCTTAGTCCCCGCTCCCGACGCTCCGGCGGGCGCCGACGTCTATTCGATGGAGGGAACGATCGTGGGCTACATCGACCGGCTGCTGCTGCCGGGCAAGCTCCACAACAAGATCTTCGATCCCGAGGGGCTGCTCTCCACAGTGCCGGCCGTCGCCACGGCGATGCTCGGAATGCTCACCGGAGAGTTCGTCCGCCTGTCCGAACAACGCCTCTCCGGCAACCGCAAGGCACTCTACATGGCGCTGGCCGCTGTCGCCTTCACGCTCGTCGGCATATTGTGGGATCTCAGCTTCCCGATCAACAAGAAGCTGTGGACCAGTTCGTTCGTCTGCGTCGTCGCGGGATACTCGCTCGGCATGTTCGCCCTCTTCTACTGGACCATCGACGTGAAAGGGTACAAGGGCTGGGTGCTGCCGTTCCAGGTGATCGGGCTCAACTCGATTACGATCTACATGGCGCAGCGCATCGTCGATTTCAAGGGGATCTCCGCTTTCTTTTTCGGCGGTCTGGCCGCGAAGATGCCGGAGGCGCTGGCACCGGTCGTCGCCAGCACGGGCTATCTGCTCGTCAGCTGGCTCTTCCTCTATTTCCTCTATAAAAAGCGGATTTTCCTGAAAGTCTGACCGCTGCCGTGCACAGCGAAAAGAGAGAGCTTGCGGCACTTCGTCGCAGGTTCTCTTTTCGTTTCGAAATGATCCCTCCGGAACGCAAAAACATCGGCCGGACTGAATCAGCCCGGCCGATGCCCCCTTACATAATTATCAACCTATATGCAAACTTGCCGAAGAAAGATTTCGGTTTTTCAACCCAAAACTTTCATGACGAAACAAATATAGAAACTAAAATTCAGATTACAAAATTTTCCACCGTATATTTACAAATAAAAGATTATTTTATCCGATTTCGAGACGAATTACCTTTCGAAACCGCAAATCCGCGCCCTCCGAGCCGAAAAATCGCTGCCGGACTCGGTAACCGGAACGAAATCGTTAACTTTGAACCGCGGCAGCGCCCGACAACGGAACAGGCCGCATACTCCCGATCCGGCCCTAATCGGAACGCTCCGCGCCGCTTGTGCGGAGCGCGCTCTTCGCGATGCCGGAGAGGCCGAAAAACATACATGCAGAATCAGATACCATGCTCGACAAATCGCTCCCTTACAAAAGCATCATCATGCGCATGGAAGCCGCCGTCGCCGAACGACTCGCTCCGCCCGCTCCTGCTGCGGGCTATCGCATCCGCCCCTTCGCGCCGGGCAACGAACGCCATTGGGCTCGCATCGAAACCTCGGTCGGAGAGTTCCCCGACGAAGCGGCGGCGCGCGCCTATTTCGAGCGCGTCTACCTGCCCGAAGCCGCCTTGCAGTGCCTCTTCGTCGTCACGGAACAGGACGAACCCGTCGCAACGGCGACGACATGGACGGAAGAGGAGGCATCGCTGCGTCAGCTACAACTCCAATGGGTGGCCGTCGAACCCGCCCACCAAGGACGGGGTCTGGGACGTGCGATCGCCACGGCGGCGGTACGACGGGCCGTACGACTCGCCCCCGGCGAAGCGATCCTGCTGCATACGCAGACATGGAGCCACCGGGCGCTGCGGCTCTACCGCAGCCTCGGATTCCGCTTCTGCCGCACGCAGACGATCGTCATGCGGAGCAAGGAGGGGACGGGCATGAAGCGTTACCCCAACGAATTCGAAGAGGCGATGGAGGTATTGCGCCGCACGGTCGCCCCCGCCGAGATCGACGAATGGCGCCGCACGGCGTTCCGGTGATCGGAAGGATCGGCTACTCTTCGGGCGTTTCGATGTAGCTGCTCAGGAAGCGCAGTCCCCCGTGTCCCGGCAACAGCGTGACCTGCCGCGTCGAGGCGGGGATCAGCACGGTCTCACCCTGCCGTACCGCCACACGGTTCCCTTCGGAATCGACCAACTCGCCCGCACCTGCGACGAAGATCAGCACCACGAACGAATCGAGCGCCGAATAGTCGCACAGCACGCTGAACGTGGCGTCGCAGAGGTGCGTGGTGAAATAGGGGCAGGCGACCAGCTCCGTGTCCTTGTTGCGGATCCGCTCGTAGTGCGTGCGGTAGTCGTCCGGCACGGTGTAGTCGATCGCCTCCTTGGCCAGCTCGGTATGGAGTTCGCGCGGCTTGCCGTCGGGCCCCGGCCGGTCGTAGTCGTAGATGCGGTAGGTCAGGTCCGACGTCTGTTGGATCTCGGCGATGAAAGCGCCGGCGCCGATGCTGTGGACACGCCCCGCCGGCAGGAAAAAGACGTCGCCCGCAGCGATGGGATGGTCGCGCAGCAGGTCGCAGATCGTATGGTCGGCTACCGCCGCGGCATAGGTTTCGGCATCCACGCGGCGGTCGAAACCGATACGCAGACTGGCGCCGCCCGTCTCCGAAACGACGTACCACATCTCGGTCTTGCCGTGCATCCGGTGACGCTCCCACGCCAGACGGTCGTCGGGGTGTACCTGAATCGAGAGATCCTCGCGGGCGTCGATGAATTTGACCAGCAGCGGAAATTCGTTGCCGAAACGTTCGTAATTGCTCTTTCCCACCAGTTCGGCGCCGTAGCGGTCGATCAGCTCCGGCAGGGAAACACCCTTGCAGGGCCCCTCGGCGACGATCGATTCGTGTCCGGCGACGCCCGACAGCTCCCAGCTCTCGCCGATCGACCGCACAGAGGTCTCAACGCCCTTGTAGGCGGCGATCTTCTCGCCGCCCCAGATCATGGGACGCAGGAAAGGTTCGAATTTCAAAGGATACATGATATCTATCGATTTTGTAAGATTCTTTTTTTACCGGAACTCCCGAGCACTCAGTCGAAACGGCTCCTATACCTGTTGGGAGTGCAACCGACCATGTTCTTGAAGAGTCTGGTAAAGTGCGCGGGGTATTTGAATCCCAGTTCGTAGGCC
>OLRV01002338.1_pt1 | contig 14722 bp, 14 predicted proteins | sample 1672421 | NCBI WGS metagenome assembly OLRV01 (sample SAMEA3136684, study PRJEB25190) | human gut metagenome | biome: human gut; feature: human-associated habitat; material: faeces | place: Austria | collected 2013
GCATGGTCTAAGCCATACGGAGGATTAACTGTTTTACGGACACCCGTCTATCCGGCCGCCCTGCGTTTTTATTCTATTCCTTACTTGGTCAGCGCAGCGGTATCCTGCGCGATCATGAGTTCTTCGTTGGTCGGGATGACCCAGACCGTGACCTTGGAGTCGGGGGTGGAGATGATGACCTCTTCGCCGCGGAGCTTGTTCTTTTCCGCGTCGAGCTTGACGCCGAGGTACTCCAGACCGTCGCAGATGGACGCGCGCATGGAGCTGGAGTTCTCGCCGACACCGGCCGTGAAGACGATGCAGTCCACGCCGCCGAGCGCAGCCGCGTAGGCACCGATGTACTTGCGGACTTCATAGGCGAACTTGTCGAGTGCGAGCTGCGCAGCCTCGTTGCCCTTTTCGGCAGCCGCGTCCAGATCACGGAAGTCGGAGGAGATGCCGTCGGACAGGGCCAGCACGCCGGACTTCTTGTTGAGCATGGTCAGGCAGTCATCGGCGGACATGTTGTACTTGTTCATGATGAACTGCGCGACACAGGTGTCAATATCGCCCGCGCGGGTGCCCATCGGGACGCCGGCCAGAGGCGACAGGCCCATGGAGGTATCCTGGCACTTGCCGTCCTTGACCGCGGACAGGGACGAGCCGTTGCCCAGGTGGCAGACGATGACGCGGTGCGCGTTCTCCACGCCGCCCATCAGCTCGATGCAGCGCTTGGAGACGAAGCGGTGGGAGGTGCCGTGGAAGCCGTAGCGGCGCAGATGGTCCTCGGTGTAATACTTGGTGGGGATGGCATAGCGGTAGGCCTTTGGGGGCATGGTCATATGGAACGCGGTGTCGAACACAGCGACCTGGGGCTTGCCCGGCATGGCCTTTTCACAGGCCTCGATGCCCATGAGGTTGGCGGGGTTGTGCAGCGGGCCGAGGGGGATGCAGCCACGGATGGCCTGCTTGCAGGCTTCGTCGATGATGCAGCTTTCGACAAACTTGTCGCCGCCGTGCAGGACGCGGTGGCCCACAGCGTCGATCTCGTCGACGGACTTGATGACGCCGTCAGCCGGGTCGACCAGGATGGACATGACCGCCTCGATGGCTTCCTTGTGGGTGGGCATGGGGATGTTCTTCTCCACCTTCTTGCCGGTCGCCGGGACCTTGTGGGTCAGGCGGCCGTCGAGACCGATGCGCTCGCACAGACCCTTGGCCGTGACATTGCCGGTCGCCGGATCCATGAGCTGATACTTGAGGCTGGAGCTGCCAGCGTTGATGACCAGTACATTCATTGTTCCATTCACTCCTGTGTTTCTTTTTTCAGTCATTCGTGGTACTATATTCATAGCTATTGTTCATCATACAACAAAAGCAAAAGGGAAACAAGAGTTTCCCAAGATTTTTTTATCGGAGGGCCGCTTATGCAGACGGTCGGCGTGATCTGTGAATATAACCCCTTCCATCTCGGCCACGCGCGGCAGCTGGCCATGATCCGGCAGCAGCTGAGTGGGGATGCGGCCGTCGTCTGCCTCATGAGCGGCAATTATGTCCAGCGGGGCGAGCCCGCGGTCTTTGACAAGGGCGTGCGCGCCCGCGCGGCGGTGGACGCGGGGGCGGATCTTGTGCTGGAGCTGCCGGTCACGGCGGCGCTGCAGTCGGCCGAGGGCTTCGCCGCCGGGGGCGTGCAGATCTTATCCGCGCTTGGCTGCGGGTATCTGAGCTTCGGGTGTGAATCGGGCAGCGGCGAGGCGCTTTTCCGCGCGGCGAAAGCGTCGTGCGCGCCGGAATTTGAAGCTTTCCTGCACGAAGCCATGCAGGAGGGTTTGAGCTACGCCGTCGCGCGGCAGCGGGCGCTGGCCGCTCTCGGCGCGAACGGCGGACTGCTGACGAGGCCCAACGACATCCTGGCCTTTGAATACTGCCGCGCGATCATCCGGCAGGAAAGCGGTCTGCGCCCGCTCGCCGTCCTGCGCCCCGGCGACTATCACGCGGACGAGCCGGATGCGGAACACCCGTCGGCGACCGCCGTGCGGCGGCTGATCCTGACCGGCGGAGACTGGCGGCCGTATGTCCCGGCGGAATGCGCCTGCGAAGGGGCCGTGCCGCACGCGCTTTGCTGGGGCGAGCGCGCGATGCTCGCGCGCCTGCGCGGCATGGAGCAGGCAGACTGGGCGCGCGCCGCGCATGGCTCCGAGGGCCTGTGGTCCAAGGTGTGGAAGGCCGTCTTGTCGCAGCCGGACTATGAGAGCATCCTTGCCGCGGCCAAATCGAAGCGCTACCCGCGCACGCGGCTGCAGCGGCTGCTGCTGTGCGCGTATCTCGGCATCAGCGAGGAAACGCTCCGGCAGACGCCGCCCTACGTGCGCGTGCTGGCCTTTGATGAGCGGGGACAGACCGTTTTGCGGCAGGCAAAAAAGAGCGGCGGCTGTATGCTTGTGAATGCCGGGCAGACGCCGCCGGACGCGGCGTATTATGAGCTGGAGCGCCGCGCCGCGGATCTGTATACGCTCTTTTCCCGCCCGGGCGCCCCATGCAGCGCCGGGACAGAACGCGGCACCCGGATCTATCAACGGAAACCTTAAATTTTGCGGTATTTTCCGAACCCCTCTTGACAAATCACGCCTTCTGTGCTACTGTGTTAATCACTTAATACAACAGCACAGGAGGTGACTTCATGTCCTGGCAATTTCAGGCCGATCAACCCATCTATACGCAGCTCGTCGCGCGCTTGCAGCAGCAGATCGTTTCCGGCGTCTATCCGCCAGGGAGCAAGCTTCCATCGGTGCGCGAGCTTGCAGCCGATGCCGGTGTCAACCCGAATACCGTGCAGCGCGCCTTTGCCGAGCTGGAGCGCGCGGGACTGATCTACACGCAGCGCACCGCCGGTAAGTTCGTCACCGAGGATGCAGCCGCCGTCGCCGCTGCGCGCCGCTCGCTCGCCGAGGCGCAGACCCGGCAGTATCTCGCGGCCATGCGTGCGCTTGGCTGCGGAAAGCAGGAAATTCACAATCTATTCGATCAAATGGAGGAACAGGAACATGCCGATCTTTGAATGCCGCGCGCTGGAAAAGCGCTATGGCGCGGCCATGGCGCTCGACCATATCGATCTCGCGCTCGAACCCGGCCGTATCGTTGGCCTGCTTGGGCCAAACGGCAGCGGAAAATCCACCCTGATCAAACTTGCCATGGGGCTGCTGCAGCCCACCAGCGGAGAAGTGCTGATCGGCGGCCAGGCACCGTCACCGCAGACCAACGCCGTCGTGTCCTATCTGCCGGACCGCATCACGCTCAGCCCCTGGATGAAGACGCGCCAGCTGCTTGATTTCTATGGCGACTTCTTTGCCGATTTTGACCGCGCAGCCGCCGAACGGATGCTCTCGCAGCTCGGTCTGGATCTCAACCAGTCCGTCCGTCAGATGTCCAAGGGCATGAAGGAAAAGGTCCAGCTCGTGCTTACCATGAGCCGCAGAGCGAAGCTCTATCTGCTCGACGAGCCGATCGGCGGCGTCGATCCCGCCACGCGCGATTATATCCTGCATACCATTATTTCAAACTATAACCCCGAGGCTGCCGTCATCATCAGCACACACCTGATCGCCGATGTCGAGCCGGTGCTTGATGATGTCATTTTCCTCGATCATGGACACGTCGCGCTGCACGAGAGCTGCGAGGAGATCCGCGAGACGCGCGGCCAGTCGGTCGACGCCCTGTTCCGGGAGGTATTCAAATGCTGGGAAAACTGATCAAACACGAGTTCCGCGCCACAGGCCGTCTGATGGCGCCGCTGTTCGGCGCGCTCTTGCTGCTGGCTGTCTTTTCCCGCGTCACAAATCAGATCCTGCAGCAGGTGCCGAATCCCACGCGCGTCCTCTATATTGTCAGCGTCCTGCTCGCCATTGTCTATGTGCTGGCGGGTCTTGGCGTGATGGTCTTCTCCACCGTTCTGATGATCAAGCGCTTCCACCAGAACTTCCTTACCGACGAGGGCTATCTCATGTTCACGCTTCCCGTCAGCGTCCACAGCCTGCTCTGGTCGAAGCTGATTACCGCCGCGCTCTTTTTCCTGTTCACGTTTGCGGCGGAGCTGCTGGCCCTCGCCATCGTGATCTGGCAGGGCGGCGTGTCGGCAGAGCTATATAACAACTTTATATCCGGACTGCGCGAGCTGGGCAGCTATTACACCGGTAACGGCATCGCCATTGCGCTGGAGGCCTTTGCGATGCTGTTCGTCAGCCTGCTTGTCACCTGCCTGCTGTTCTACGCGCCCATGTCCATCGGCTACAGCTTTGCCAACCATAAGGGGCTTCTTTCCGTCGTGTTCTATTTTGTCATTCAGGCCGTGCAGCAGATCTTCGGCGTCTTTACGCTTGCAGGCCTTGCAGATGACAGCTCCCTCCTGAATCACCTGCTGCAAAATGTCTTTTCAGGCGGCCGTATGGTCGTCGTCAGTGAGGCTCCGCACGCCGTCGCCCAGTTTTTCCACGGTACCATGCTCCTGTCCCTGCTCGCAGATCTTGTCCTCGGCGCGATCCTCTATTTTCTCACCTACTTCATGCTCCGCAAACGCCGGAACCTCCAGTAAGCGGCACAGCCGGCCTGCAGCCCGACGGCTGCAGGCTGTTTTTTGCGTTCCAGAAGAAAAATTGAAAATTATCCTTGCATTCTGGCGCATCCTGTGGTACTATATCTAGGCGTTTGAACCAAGGGAAGGGCAGTCTGCCTTTTTACAGAAATCTGATGAGAGAGGTGAAACTCATGAAGGAAGGTATCCATCCCAAGTACGAACAGACTACTATCAGATGCGCGTGTGGTGCAGTTATTGAGACTGGTTCTACCAAAAAGGACATCAAGGTTGAAATTTGCTCCAAGTGTCACCCGTTCTACACCGGCAAGCAGAAGCTTGTTGACACCGGTGGACGTGTTGACCGTTTCAACAAGAAATACGGCCTGAAGTAAGAAGACAGTCCGCACCGCGTATCGGTGCGGACTTTTTTCATATATGTCGCAATTTGCAAGAAACTGACGGAAGACGATACATGGAAGAACTGAATCAGAAACGAATCGACCGGGCCGTGCTCGTCGGCCTCAACGCGGACTGCTTTCCAAAGGAAGAGACCGCGACGGAGACGACGCTTGATGAGCTCGAAGCCCTGCTCAATACCGCCGGCGGCGAATGCGCCGGCAAGATCCTGCAGAACAAGCACACGCCCGACCCCCGCTCGTTCATCGGCGAGGGCAAGGCTGAGGAGGTGCGCCAGCTGGTCTTGTCCACGGGCGCGAACATGGTCATTTTCGATAACGACCTCACGCCCTCGCAGACGCGCACGCTGGAGGATATTTTAAAGACCACCGTGCTCGACCGCAGCGCGCTCATCCTCGACATCTTCGCCCAGCGGGCCAAGACGCGCGAGGGCAAGCTCCAGGTCGAGCTGGCGCAGTATCAGTATTACCTGCCCCGGCTCACCGTCTGGAATGAGGAGATGGGCCGCCTCGGCGGCGGCATCGGCACCAGAGGCCCGGGCGAGACGCAGCTCGAGACCGACAAGCGCTACATCCGCTCGCGCATCCAGAAGCTGCGCGAAAATCTGGAAGATGTGCGCAAGGTCCGCGCCGAGCAGCGCAGAAGACGGCAGAAAAACGATCTGCCCGTCGTCGCCCTCGTGGGCTACACGAACGCGGGCAAATCGACACTGCTCAACCGCCTGACCGGCGCCGACATCCCCGCCAACGACCGCCTGTTCGACACGCTCGACACCACCACGCGGCAGCTGACGGTCTCCGACACCTGTCAGGCGCTGCTGTCGGACACGGTCGGCTTCATCGCCAAGCTGCCGCACCATCTGGTCGAGGCCTTCCGCGCCACGCTCGAAGAGCTGGAATACGCGGATCTTCTCATCCACGTCATCGACAGCGCCGACCCGGAGCGCGACGATCACATCGCGGTCGTCGACCGTCTGATCGCGGAGCTTGCAGCGCCCGGCACGCCGGTATTGGAATGCTACAACAAGTGCGATCTCGTCGCCGACGACGAGATCCCGCGCGGGCAGGACAAGGTCGCCATCTCCGCCGCGAGCGGCTTCGGCCTCGATGCGCTCAAAGAAGCCGTCGAGCAGCTGCTCGGCCGGGGCAAGCACCATGTGAAGCTCCTGCTGCCGTATGCGGTCGGCGGCATGGTCGCCGCGCTGCACGACACGGCGCAGGTCCTGTCCAGCAGCTATACGGAAAACGGGATCGAACTTGACGCCATCGTCGATGAAACCTTGTTCGGCAGATTGCGTCAGTATGTAACAGAGGAAGTCTGATGGAGCAGCTCTGGATCCCCGCAGGGGAGGGAAATTCGGAATATATCGAAAAAAAATCCCGCTTTCTCGGCCTCGTCCTCCCCGTGACGACCGAGGCGGAGGCCCGGGCGCAGCTCGAGGCCGTCAAGAAGCGGGAATATGACGCCCGGCACAACTGCTGGGCCTACGTCCTGCACACCGGCCAGAAGCGCTACAGCGACGATGGCGAGCCGCAGGGCACCGCCGGACAGCCGATCCTGAACGTGCTCGAGCGTGAGGGCGTACAGGATGTGCTGTGCGTCGTGACGCGGTACTTCGGCGGCATCCTGCTCGGCGCGGGCGGGCTCTGCCGGGCCTATACGAAGGCCGCGAAGGACGCGCTGGACGACGCGGGCATCTCCGAGCTGCGCCCGTGGAGCGTGCTGCGGCTCGATTGCCCCTACGCGCTGTTTGAGCGCGTGAAGCTCGAGGCGGACAAGCGCGGCGGGCTGGTCCGGGACGCGGACTACGGCGCGCAGATCGCGCTGACGATCCTTCTGCCGCAGCCGGAGGAAGCCGAGTTCCGGAAGGCCCTGCAGGAGCTTTCCGCCGGGAGCCTCGCGCCGGAAACGACCGGCACGGAGCTGCGCGGCGTGCGCATCCGGTGAACGCCAGATCACAGCTTTTCAAAAAATTCACGCAAACGCCACACGGAATTCAAAACTTCCGTTTATTCTGACATTGTAAGGTGGGACCGATATGACCGTGCGCGAACGGATGGAGCAGGAGGAATATGACGTTCTCTCCCCGCAGGCCCAGAAGGCCGCCGAGACGAAGGGCCGCCCCTCGCCGGAGGAGGACAACGACGTGCGCACCTGCTACCAGCGCGACGCCGACCGCATCCTGCACAGCAAGTCCTTCCGCCGGCTGATGCACAAGACGCAGGTCTTCCTCTCGCCGGAGGGCGACCATTACCGCACCCGCATGACCCACACGCTGGAGGTCGCGCGCATCGCGCGGACGATCTGCCGCGGGCTGCGGCTCAATCAGGATCTGGCGGAGGCCGCGGCCTACGGCCACGACCTGGGCCACACGCCGTTCGGTCACGCGGGCGAAAAGGCGCTTTCCAGCATGATGGAAAAGCCGTTCCGCCACAACGAGCAGTCGCTGCGCGTGGTGGACAAGCTCGAGCGCGGCGGCACGGGGCTGAACCTGACCTACGAGGTCCGCATGGGCATCCTCGGCCACACCGGAGATTTCATCCCCGAGACGCTCGAGGGCCAGATCGTGCGCACGTCCGACCGCATCGCGTATATCAACCACGACATCGACGACGCCATGCGCGCCGGGATCCTGACCGAGGCCGATATCCCGCCGGAGATCGCAGAGATCCTCGGCCATTCGCACTCGCAGCGGATCAACACGCTCGTCGAGAATATGATCGACAGCACAATCGCCACCGGCACGCTCGGCATGCAGCCGGAGATCGCGCAGGCGATGGACCGGCTGCGCACGTTCATGTTCGCCCGGGTCTACACCAATCCCGTCGCCAAGGGCGAGGAAACCAAGGCGAAGGACATGCTCTGCCGTCTCTTTGAATATTACATGCGGCGCCCGGAAAAGCTCCCGGCGGATTTTCTGCCGCAGCTGGACTTTGACGGCATGGAGCGCATCGTCTGCGACTACATCGCCGGTATGACCGACCGCTACGCGGTCTACAAGTATTCCGAGCTCTTCATCCCCACGACGTGGCAGATGCGGTAAGCACCGGAAGATCCCATTTGAGAAAGGAGGTTTCTGCCTTGGCATTTCCGCAGCCGTTTCTTGACGCGCTCATCGACCGCAATCCCATCGACGAGGTCGTGGGACAATATGTGAGCCTGACGCGCCGGGGCTCGAACCTCTTCGGCCTCTGCCCGTTCCACTCGGAGAAGACCGCTTCGTTCTCCGTCGCCCCGGACAAGGGCATCTATTACTGCTTCGGCTGCCACGCGGGCGGCGGCGTGGTCAACTTTATCATGCAGATCGAGGGGCTGGACTTCCCCGACGCCGTCCGCTTCCTCGCCAAGCGCGCGGGGATGGAGGTACCGGAGGACGAGGCCTACCACTCGCAGTATCAGAAGCAGGAGCGCCTTTGGGCCCTGTGCAAGGACGCGGCGCGGTTTTTCCGCCAGCAGCTGTTCTCCCCGGTGGGCAAGCCCGCGCAGGCGTACATACAGAAGCGGGCGCTCAGCATGGACACGGTCAAGCGCTTCGGCCTTGGCTTCAGCCCGGACGCATGGGCGACGCTCACGGACACCATGAAGGAAAAGGGCTACCGGCTCGACGAGCTCATCGACGCCGGGCTCTCCATCCGGGGCAAAAACGGCGGCGTGTACGACCGCTTCCGCAACCGCCTCATGTTCCCCATCATCGACATCCGGGGGAACGTCATCGGCTTCGGCGGCCGCGTGATGGACGATTCGACGCCCAAATACCTCAACTCGCCGGAGACGCTCATCTTCAACAAACGCAAAAATCTCTTCGCGCTCAACGTCGCCCGCAAGAGCAAGCAGGGCCGCATCATCCTCACCGAGGGCTATATGGACGCCATCGCCCTGCACCAGTACGGGTTCGACTGCGCCGTGGCCTCGCTCGGCACGTCGCTGACGGAGGAGCACGCGAACATCCTCGCCAAGTACACCAATCAGGTCATCCTGACCTACGACGGCGACGAGGCCGGGCAGAACGCCACGCGCCGCGCCATCCCGATGCTCGAAAAGACCGGCATTCAGGTGCGTGTCCTGCGGATGCAGGGCGCGAAGGACCCGGATGAGTTTTTAAAAAAATACGGCGCGCAGCGCTTTGAGGTGCTGCTGGATGCCTGCCAGAATCAGGCGGAGTACCGGCTGGACAGTCTCAAGCGCAAATACGACCTGACGCTCGACGATCAGCGCGTGGAATTTCTGAATCAGGCCGCCGCGCTCATCGCCACATTCCCGAACGCGGTGCAGCGCGAGGTCTACGGACGGCGCGCAGCAGAGGCCGCCGGCATCACGCCGGAGGCCATGCAGCTGGAAATCAAAAAGGCCTACCGCAAGGCCCGCGCCATCGAGCAGAAAAAGCAGGAGGCGCAGGAGCTGGACATCGCGCGCCAGCGTGCGCCGAAGACCCGCGCCATCCGCTATGACAATCTCCGTTCCGCGACCGCCGAGGAGGGCCTGATCTGCACGCTCCTGCGTGAGCCGGAGCTGATCGCGAACGTGAAGCTCCCGGCGGAGGCGTTTTCGGTCGACCTGTTCGGCCGGGTGCTGGCCGACCTGCGCCAGCGCGTACAGTCCGGGCGGCCCGTTTCGCTTGCCGCGCTGGGGCCGGATCTCACGCCGGAGGAAATGGCGCACCTGTCCTATGTGATGAGCCGGGACAACGCTCCCGTTTCTGATGAAGCGTTCGCGGATTATCTGCGCGTGATCCAGGAAGAATATGAGGGTCGGAGCCTGACGCGCTCGGAGGAAAATCTGCGGCTGCTGGCCGAACAGATGAAATCAACAAAACAGTATGGAGGGTAAGCAATGGGAAAAGAATTGGAACTTCTGCAGAAGATGGATCTCACGGCAGAAAACCGCCAAAAGCTCGAAGCGCTGATTACCGAGGCGAAAAAGACCGGAAAGGTTTCCTCCAAGCATCTGGTTGAAACGCTCGACGACGTGGACGCCACGCAGGACCAGACCGAGCGCTTCTATGACATTCTTGAGCAGGCCGGCATCGAGATCGACGTCTCCGACGTGCTGGACCTCATCGGCACAGCTGATATGGACAACCCCACGCTCAGTGAAATGCAGGCCATCGAGGACGAGGGCCTGCCCGCGGATCTGGACGAGCCGGAGGCGCTGCCCGAGGACGTGGAAAACGCCAAGCTGGACGACCCTGTGCGGATGTACCTCAAGGAGATCGGCCGCATCAAGCTCCTGACGCCTGAGGAGGAGCAGGAGATCGCGAAAAAAATGGCCGAGGGCGACGAGGACGCACGCAAGCGTATGTCTGAGGCCAATCTGCGTCTCGTCGTGTCGATCGCAAAGCGCTACGTGGGCCGGGGGATGCAGCTGCTCGATCTCATCCAGGAGGGCAATCTGGGCCTGATGAAGGCTGTTGAAAAATTTGACTATACGAAGGGCTATAAATTCTCCACCTATGCGACCTGGTGGATCCGGCAGTCCATCACCCGCGCCATCGCCGACCAGGCGCGTACGATCCGCATTCCGGTGCATATGGTCGAGACGATCAACCGGGTGCTGCGCACGTCGCACTCCATGGTGCAGAAGCTGGGCCGTGAGCCGACGACGAAGGAGATCGCGGACGAGCTGCACATTGAGGAGAGCAAGGTCGAGGAGGTCCTGAAAATTGCGCAGGAGCCGGTTTCCCTCGAAACGCCGATCGGTGAGGAGGAGGACAGCCATCTGGGCGACTTCATTCAGGACGACGAGGCCTCGCAGCCGTCGGAGGAGGCGTCCTACACGCTGCTGCGCGAGCAGCTTGAGGAGGTCCTGTCCACGCTGACCCCGCGTGAGGAGCAGGTGCTGCGGATGCGCTTCGGTCTGACCGACGGCAAGCCGCACACGCTCGAGGAGGTCGGCAAGGAGTTCGACGTCACGCGCGAACGCATCCGCCAGATCGAGTCCAAGGCCCTGCGCAAGCTGCGCCATCCGTCCAGAAGCAAGAAGCTGCGCGACTTTTTGAACTAAGAAGGCAGGACCTGCCATGAAAGAATTTCGAAAACACAGAATATTTACACTTTTATGCTTGACAACCGGGAAAATATTCGTATCATAGTCTTATGCAATTTGAAACCGTAACAACGGAGGAATTCAAGATGTTTGAGAAGATTCAGGCGTATCTTGCCTCGCAGCTCGATATTCCGGCAGACGAGATCACCCGCGACACCACGTTCGAAAGCCTCGGCGTCGATTCGCTGGATACCGTCGAGATGGTCATGGATCTGGAAGAGCAGCTCGGCGTCGATCTGGAGCTGGAGGAAAAGATCGCGACCGTCGGTGAGCTGGTCGATTTTGTCGAGAGCAAGCTTGACTGAACGCAAAACGGCGAGACGTATGGCAAGGCTGCACTACTTGGGGAGATAGCGGTGCCCTGTTACCCGCAATCCGCTACAGCGGGGAGGAATTCCCGACCGAGGGTGTATGCTGTGTCGTCTGACCCGGATAAGCGGTGTTGAAGATCTGGTCTTGCGCAATAGGGCTCTGTGAATCGTGTCAGGTGGGGAACCAAGCAGCACTAAGCAGACCACCCTGTGTGCCGCAAGGTTGCCGTTTCGGAGCTGGCTGTCCGGGTAACGGATGTAGCATCCATTCGAAGAAGGGTGTGCAGTCCTGCCATGCACCTCGTCAGCTTTCCGCATGAAAATACGCGCAGTCGGGATCCCCCGGCTGCGCGCTTGTTTTTTTGTTTATTTCCCGTCGAACAGCGTCCCGGTCTGGCGGCGGGCCTGCTCGATGACGGACGCGGTGATCACGCTGTCGCGGTTGCGCTTCTCCGGCTGCGTGCCGGAGGCGATATAGCCTGCGAACTCGCGCAGCTCGTACATCATGTTGTTGGGCAGCTTCTCGCGGTACGGCAGCTCCACAATCTCACCATTGCGGCGGACGAGCCAGATGCGGCGGATGTGGTTGATGTCGTCAAGGAGGATCGAGCCGTCCTCGCCCATGAAGGTCGTGGGTGACGCCTGTCTGCAGACCTTGGACCAGATGGCCTCGCAGACGAAGCCCGGATAGCGCAGAAGCGCGATGCCGCCGGCCTCAAACCCGCTTTCCAGATGATACGCCTCCGCCGACACGTGCGTCGGCGCGCCGAACATCGACACGAGCGCGTGGATGGGATAGCAGCCCATGTCCAAGATCGCCGCGTTGCAGAGCTTTGGGTCAAAGGCGTTGATGCCCTGCTCCCCGGCACGCACGCGGTCATAGCGGGAGGAATACTGGGTGAACTCCGCCGTCACGCGGCGGAGCGTCCCGATCTCAGGCAGCGCATCCCGGATGATGGGCAGCGCGTCGTCAAAGACCAGCCGCATGGCCTCGAGATAGACCACGCGGTGTTCCTTCGCCGTCTCGATGAGCGTCCCGGTCTGCGCCGCCGTCAGGACGCCCGGCTTTTCCAGCAGCACGTGCTTGCCGTGCCGCAGCAGGCACAGAGCCTGTTCAAAGTGGCAGCGGTTCGGGCTGGCAATGTAGGCCGCGTCGAACGTATCCGCCGCGGCAAAAGCCTCCAGATCGGTATAGACGGCATCCAGATGATACTTCTCCGCAAACGCCCGGCCCGTCTCCGCAGATCTGGAATAGATCGCCGCCGGGCGCAGCTCCGGCACCTGCTCCATCGCCGCCAGCAGCCAGTCGACGACAAAATTCCGCCCGATGATCCCCACGCGAATGGTCATAGTGTTCCCTCCATAGACGCGCATCCGTCCGGCTCTGCCGGGCGGACGCTGTTTTTTTGTTTAACTGATCTTTCCGCCCTCGTGCAGCAGCCGGTCCTTGATGTCCCAGAGCTTCTGCGACAGGTCGACGTAGTACGTGTGCGGGTTGTCGAAGCGCTTGACCTCGTCCCAGAGGGTATCGACCTGCTGGGCGCAGTAGGTCTGGATCTCGCTGAGCGCCGGCAGCTGGTAGACGAGCTCGCCGCCCTGGAAAATGGGCACGAGCAGCTCCTTGGCCGTGAAGTTATAGACCTTCTTGCGCTTCCAGGTCGCCTGCGGGTCAAAGATCTCCAGATCCCGGCTGTCGTCGACCGTCTCGTCATGCACGCAGAGATAGTCGGCGATGGCCTTGCCGGTGTCGTTGCCAAAGAGGCGGTAGACCTTTTTGAAGTGCGGGTTCGTGATCTTGCCGACGTTTTCGCTGATCTTGATCTTGGGGATGATGTTCCCCTGCTCGTCCTCGATGGCCGTCAGCTTGTACACGCCGCCGAAGACCGCCTCGGACTTGGCGGTGATGAGCCGCTCGCCGACGCCGAACATGTCGATCTGCGCGCCCTGGTTGAGGATATCCTCGATGATATACTCGTCGAGCGAGTTCGAGCACGAGATCTGGCAGGTCTGCCATCCGGCCTCGTCGAGCATCTTGCGTGCCTTGCGGGTCAGGTAGGTCATGTCGCCGGAGTCGAGGCGGATGCCGCACTTCGTCAGCCCGCGGGGCTTCAGAACCTCGTTAAAGACCCGGATGGCGTTCGGGATGCCGGACCGGAGCGTGTTATAGGTATCGACCAGCAGGGTCGGGTTGTCGGGATAGGTCTCGCAGTAGGCCTTGAACGCCTCGTATTCCGACGGGAACATCTGCACCCACGAATGGGCCATGGTGCCGCCGGCGGGCACGCCGTAGAGCTGGTCGGTCAGCGTGCAGGCCGTGCCCTTGCAGCCGCCGATATAGGCCGCGCGCGCACCGTCGACCGCGGCGTCGACGCCCTGGGCGCGGCGGGAGCCGAACTCCAGCACCACGCGCCCCTTGGCCGCGCGGACGACGCGGTTGGCCTTGGTGGCGATGAGGCTCTGGTGGTTGAGCGTGAGCAGCAGGAAGGTCTCGACCAGCTGCGCCTGGATGGCGGGGGCGCGGACGGTCATGATCGGCTCGCGCGGGAAGATGGGCGTGCCCTCCGGCACGGCCCAGATATCGCCCGTGAAGCGGAAGTTCCGGAGATAATCGAGGAAGCCCTCGTCAAACATGTTCCGGCTGCGCAGATAGGCGATATCGTCCTCGTCGAAGTGCAGCTGCTGGATATATTCGATGGCCTGTTCCAGCCCGGCGGCGATGGCGTAGCCGCCGTTATCCGGCACGCTGCGGAAGAAAATATCAAAATAGGTGATGCGGTCCTGCATGCCCTGGACAAAATAGCCGTTGCCCATGGTGAGCTCATAGAAGTCGCAAAGCATGCTGAGATTGGCGTTTTTGTTGATATCCATGGTGTTCCCCTCGTGTTCCGCCGGACGGCGGGATCAATTTTGATTTCACTGTGTCAGTGCCCGGGCACGCTGCAGCTTGCTGCGCGGCTGCTCGTGAAGATGAAAGCGTTCGGCAAGCGTCTTTGCAAATGCCTGCACGTCCGCCTCCTCGCCCGCCTGCAGCTCGAGCTCAAGCTCGCACAGAAGCTCCTGCTTCCCGCCGCCGGTCAGTTCGCCGAGATCGCCGCAGAGCGTGCAGGTCGTCTTTTCCGAGAGCCGGAGCGGCGCGGTGATGCGGGTGAATTTCGCCCCGCAGACCGGCAGCAGCGCCTCCGCGTCCAGACGGCCGATCGCCTCCGGCGCGCCAAGCTTTGCAAGCTCCGGCAGCGCTTCGTCGAGATATTCGCTCTCCACTTCCCACTCGCCGCGGGTATGGCCCTCGCCGGGCGTCTTCATGGTGACGACGCTGCGCTCGTTTTCCGTGCGCAGGCGGAGCATCCAGCGGTTTTTCTCCAGCAGACCGTCCTCCGTGTCATAGTAGGTCGTCTGCATCCGG
>OLRV01002345.1_pt1 | contig 14681 bp, 16 predicted proteins | sample 1672421 | NCBI WGS metagenome assembly OLRV01 (sample SAMEA3136684, study PRJEB25190) | human gut metagenome | biome: human gut; feature: human-associated habitat; material: faeces | place: Austria | collected 2013
CACCAGGGTTAAAAGGTCAAAATGTCGTTCATGCCTGCATGATAAGACATTAACGAAATTTAAAATAAGGATGCTGCGTGGTCCAGTGGGTATATTGCATAATATGTCCCGTACAGATTATGTAGCATCCTTTTTTTGCAAAATCTAACAACAGGAGGATAAGAATGAAAACTTTTGATTATTCTTTAGTAAAAGATCCGCAGTATTTCAAAGACGGAAGAATGGATGCACATTCTGACCATACATATTACAGAGATGGAGAGGAAGCGAAGGAAAAAGAAACTTCCTTCCGTTATGATCTCAACGGAATCTGGCAATGCTTTGTGTGCGATTTCCATCAATTTATCTTCTTCTACACCTAATGGTTCAATAATCACTAATTTCATAATCGTCGAATGCTCCTTTCAATTATCTTCTTTTCTATTCTATCATCAAAGTCTTTATAATACAAAAAACTGCCACACCAGTTTTCACCAATGTGACAGTTTTGTTTACTTTATAGAAAATCTACTGGAGTAAATCTCTTAATTATTTAAGAGTTACTTTAGCTCCCTGTTCTTCTAATTTAGCTTTGATGTCTTCAGCTTCTGCTTTAGATGCACCTTCTTTGATTACTTTAGGAGCTCCGTCAACTAATTCTTTAGCTTCTTTTAATCCTAATCCTGTTACTTCACGAACAGCTTTGATGACTTTAACTTTAGCTCCACCAACTTCTGTTAATTCTACGTCGAATTCGTCTTTTTCTTCTGCTCCACCTTCAGCTCCAGCTGCTGCTACTACAACACCTGCTGCTGCGGATACACCAAATTCTTCTTCACAAGCTTTTACTAAATCATTTAATTCTAATACTGATAAACCTTTGATAACTTCAATAATTTCCTGAGTTGTCATTATAATTTCCTCCTAATATTTTAAATTTTACTGATAACTGATCTTACTCAGCTGCAGCCCCTTCTCCGTCTTTTTCAGCGATCTGCTTAATAACACGAGCAAAGTTTGTAATTGGGGACTGAATGCTTCCAAGGAATTTCGCAAGTAATTCGTCTCTTGATGGGATGCTTGCGATAACCTGGATACCATCTTTGTCATAGAATGTTCCTTCTACAACACCAGATTTCATTTCTAATACTTCAACGTTCTTAACGTGTTTTGCAAGGATTCTTGCAGGAGCTGTAGCATCTGTCTTAGAAACAGCGATTGCTGTAGGTCCTGTTAAATCATCAGCTAATGCTTCAAATTCTGTTCCCTGGATTGCAAAACGAATCATAGTATTCTTATATACTTTGTATTCTACGCCAGCTTCTCTTAATTCTTTACGCATTGCTGTATCCTGTTCTACAGTAATTCCACGGTAAGAAACTAATACTGCTGACTGAGCGTCTGTAAGCAATTCTTTAATTTCGTCTACGATTGGTTGTTTTAACTCAACTTTTGCCATTGAAATGGTGCACCTCCTTGATTTATTTTGTGTACCACCGCACATATAAAAAGAAAACTCTATATCTGCACAGACATAGAGTGTTAATTAGCATATTCACTAATACTCTCCTCGGCAGGTTGTTCTACGTTGCGCCTTGCGGCACCTGCTGTCTTCGGCAGTAATACTTTATATATATTACAATACATCTGATCATATGTCAAATGTTTTTTTGCTTTTTTTGTTATGTTTTTATTTTTATGCAATTTCTGTCTTAGCACCGTATAGAATCTGCATAAATATGGGACCAGACTACATGAGACTGGCCCCTTTTCATTAATTACAGCTAAATATTAAGCAAATTTTGTTGTATCAACTTTTACTCCAGGTCCCATTGTAGAAGTGATTGTTACATTTCTAAAATACTGACCTTTTGCTGCTGCAGGTTTTGCTTTTACGATTGCATCGATTAACGTCTGGAAGTTGTCCGCTAACTGTTCTTCTGTGAAAGAAGCTTTTCCAACTGGTACATGAATGATGTTGGCTTTATCTAATCTATATTCGATTTTACCTGCTTTGATTTCTTTGATTGCATTAGCAACGTCCATTGTTACAGTTCCGGCTTTAGGGTTAGGCATTAAACCTTTAGGTCCTAAGTCGCGTCCTAAACGACCTACTACACCCATCATGTCTGGAGTAGCTACTACTACGTCGAAGTCATACCAGTTTTCTTTCTGAATCTTAGGAATTAATTCTTCTGCTCCTACAAATTCTGCTCCTGCTGCTTTCGCTTCTTCAGCTTTTGCATCTTTAGCGAATACAAGAACTTTAACTTCTTTACCAGTTCCGTGTGGAAGTACAACTGCTCCACGGATCTGCTGGTCTGCCTGACGTCCATCTACACCAAGACGGATATGTGCTTCAATTGTTTCGTCGAATTTAGCGTTTGCTAATTTTTTTACTAAAGCAACTGCTTCCTGTGGATCATAATTGTTTGCTCTGTCCACTAATTTTGTAAGCTCTGCGTATCTCTTACCTTTTTTCATTCTAAAAATACCTCCTGTGGTAATATCGGGAGTTCACCCTCCCACTTTCGTTTCAAATTTGTGACTACTCTTCTACTGTGATTCCCATACTTCTTGCAGTACCGGCGATCATGCTCATTGCTGCTTCGATAGAAGCTGCGTTTAAGTCTTTCATCTTTGTTTCAGCGATCTGCTGAAGATCTGCTTTAGAAATAGTAGCTACTTTAGTTTTGTTAGGTTCTCCTGATCCAGACTGGATTTTACAAGCTTTCTTTAATAAAACTGCTGCTGGTGGAGTCTTTGTGATGAAGCTGAAGCTTCTATCCTGATATACAGTGATTACTACAGGGATGATCATGTCTCCCTGATCAGCTGTTCTTGCGTTAAATTCTTTTGTAAACTGTACAATGTTTACTCCGTGCTGTCCAAGTGCTGGTCCAACGGGTGGTGCTGGTGTTGCCTTTCCTGCTGGAATCTGAAGTTTGATATAACCTTCTACTTTCTTTGCCATAATCGTTAACCTCCTGATTATTGTGGTAATTACGGGATAGCCCTCCCACTTTGTTTCAAATAAGATTCTGTTCTTATTCTTCGTTACGCTTTCTTAATATCTAAGAAATCAATTTCTACTGAAGTTGCTCTTCCGAACATCTCTACTTCAATAGTAACTGTCTGCTTGCTTTCATTGATTGCAGTAACCGCACTTGTTGTTCCTTCCCAAGCACCGGAAGTTACAACGATCATATCACCAACTTCGATATCAAGTTCAACTTTCTCTCTTGCTGGTGTTTCTTGCTGTTCTCCTCCAATCTGGATTCCTAATGGTTTCATCTCTGCAGGAGTCAGCGGTACTGGTTTTGATCCAGGTCCTACGAATCCTGTAACACCTCTTGTGTTACGAACCACATACCATGTGTCGTCGTTCATGATCATATGGATCAGAACGTAACCTGGGAACATTTTTCTTGAAACTTGTTTCTTCACACCGTTTCTCATCTCTACCACATCTTCGAGTGGTACGCGAACTTCTAAGATCTCATCCTGAAGCTTACGGTTCTCGATGGTTTTCTCAATATCCACTTTTACTTTGTTTTCATAACCTGAGTAGGTGTGAACAACATACCAATTTGCCTCTGCCATAAAATCTCCTTACTTCTATCCAACCAATGCCTGAATTCCATACTGGATTCCAACATCAAGAACTGCAACAATGATTCCGATAATAATAGCACAGATCACTACAACTGCTGTTTCTTTTGCAATTCTTTCTTTCGTTGGCCAGATAATTCTGTTAAATTCAGCTTTTAACTCTTTAAACCAACTTGGTTTCTTTGCTTTGTTAGTTTTCTCCATGTTTTCACTTCCTTTTCTCTCAAAGGGAATTACCGGAAATTATTTTGTTTCTTTGTGTAATGTGTGAGTTTTACAGAATTTGCAGTATTTTTTTGTTTCCATGCGTTCAGGATGAGTTTTCTTATCCTTTGTCATGTTGTAATTACGCTGTTTACATTCTGTACATTCTAATGTTACTCTTGTGCGCACAACTTCCACCTCCATTTTGTTTGTTGTTCATTAAAATAAGGCATAAAAAAAAGACCTTCTTCCAACGCTAAAGTCTAGCGTGATTATCATAGCATGTGTGTTGTTGTTCGTCAATGGGTTTTTCATTATTTTTTGAAGAACAATTTATTTTTCGTTCGTTTATTTGTAAATATTATATTCTTTCATAAGCTTGTTTCTATATTCTTTATCATTGTATATTTTCTCTATTTCATTTATTTTATTTCCTGCTATTAGTATTTTTACTAATTTTAGTGTTGCATCTTCACCCATACTGATTCCTTGTGTAATTCCACGCTCGATTCCTTTGTTAATCGCATTATCTAATATTGTACACATCGTAACTTCTCCTTTCTCATCTTTCTTTATATCCAACTGCAGAAATCTTTCATCTTCTGCAAAAATCCTCATAAACTTTAACATTTCATCTACATGTTTAATTGGTTTATGATTTTTATACTTCTTACATGTATTGTATTCTATTAACATTTTATTTTCAATAGTTTAATTCCTAATTTTTCAGTTTTATATACTATTATAATACAAAAAACCAAAAATACCGCACCAGCAATTCGCTGATGCGGTATCTATTTTCAAAAAGAGAGGATTAAAAAATATATATGAAAAACTATGTCTTTATTATACCAGTATTCTCTCTTCATTCAATATTCTGTTTCTAAACATTTCTAAAGAAATTATAAACAAATGTGAAGGAATTATTATTTCACATATTTTACCTGATATGCTCCTGTTGTACTCTTGCTGTATCTCTTTACTCTGATATAATAAGTTCCTTTTGGTGCTTTAAGGTAATAACGTGTTCCATTCTTTATATTTTTTGTTTTAAATCTCGCTTTTCCTGATACAGTACAATAAATTGTTCCTGAACTTCCAAGACTCGTTACATCAATATAAGTTGTACGTTTCTTACTTACCTTAATCTTGTACCAATGTTCTTTCTTTACACTGTCTGTTGTTAAAAATGTCTGTTTTTTGTATTTCTTTCGACTAATTGTTTTAGCTTTCTTCTTTGATGTTCCATAAGAAGAATTTGCTGCAACCTGTCTATATGCTGCCCCAATAACACCACTTTGATATGTAGATTTCAGTACAACACGATAGCTTCCTGCTGGAAGTCCATAAACTGAATTATAATTTCTGCTTTCTGTTGTGTACTGTGAGGATGATACAGTTTTCCATGATGAACCTGATTTTTTCTGAACATAGTTTGTAATACCATATGTTTTACCGAAATTAGTTGGATTTACCCATACACCCTGTAGTCCTATAATCGCTATACCTCTTTTACTCACTTTAAAATACTGGTAGCTGTCTTTTCCTGTTCCACCAATCATGATTACCTTAGAGCCTAATGTACGATTATTCTGATTTGGATATAAGGACAAAGAAATGTTTGCTGTTCCTTTTACTACATCCTTCGTATATAAATGATATGTTCCTGGTTTCATATTTGCATTATATAATAACCCATTTGTTGATCCCATAATATATTGATAGTTAGCATCACGTACTACAAAATCAACTCCAAATGCTGCAACAAGTGTACCTGCATTTTTAATAGTGATCGTTCCTATATCATTCCCATTCTCCAAAGTTACACTTTTAACTGCTGATTTTACTGATGTGTTCCATATTGTTGGCACTGTCACATTATTCAGTTGAACTGCTGTTCTCGCCTGTGCTTTGCTTTTTGTATTTTCACTAGTTTTTGTCTGCTGTAAATTTACAATCTTTGAATTCTGGACTGACTGGATTTTTGTTGTCACTTCCGCCTGTTTTGGTGCCGCACTGACAAACACTCCACCTGTTGCCATTACAATCGAAAGTGCGCTGCAAAACACTCCCTTTAAAATTTTCTTCCTCATAACTTTTCCTCCTTGATCTTGACCGTTAGTTCGTTTACATGTTCCTAGCGATTATCGATCTTCTCCGGATACAGATCATGGTTAGATAATCTGTTCCATGCAACTTCCTCCCATTTTGTTCCTGGTTTTCCATAGTTGCAGTATGGATCGATAGAAATACCTCCTCTCGGTGTAAATTTTCCCCATACTTCAATATATTTTGGATCCATCAGTTTGATCAGATCCTTCATGATGATATTCATGCAGTCTTCATGAAAATCTCCATGATTTCTGAAACTATATAAATACAATTTCAGTGATTTACTCTCTACCATGCGTTCCCCTGGTACATAAGAGATGTAAATTGTTGCAAAATCCGGCTGCCCTGTGATCGGACACAGACTTGTAAACTCTGGTGCATTAAATTTTACAAAATAATCATTATCTGGATGTTTGTTCTCAAATGTTTCTAATACTTCTGGTGCATAATCATCCGGATATTTTGTTTTCTGGTTTCCTAACAGTGTGATTCCCTCTAATTCCTGGCCTTCTCTGCCGCTCATATTGTTATTCCTCGCTTTCGTTTTTCATTATCTAAGGTATCTCTTAGGATTTTTTGTCTGTTTGGAGGTATTGCCCCCCCCTTGGAAATATTTTCCGTTTGCAGAAGTTTATCATAATCTTCTTCTTTTAATGGTTTTGAATACCAATATCCCTGTATCTCATCACATCCGATCTGTTTTAAGATCTCAATCTGCTGGTCTGTCTCCACACCTTCGCAGATTATCTGATAGCCGAGGTTCCTTATCATATCAATCAAATGTTTCAAGAAATAAATTCCCCTGTCTGATTCCAGACAGCTTGTGATAAAGCCACGATCGATCTTAATGACATCAACCGGAATATCTACGATCGTATTTAAAATAGAATACCCACTTCCAAAATCATCCATTGCTGTCTTAATACCATGCAATTGGAATTCATCAAATAATTCTCTGACACTTTCATATTCTGAAACAACTGCCGTCTCTGTAAGTTCAATCTCTACCAATGATGGATCAACGTCATACTTCTTAAGTATATCCATATAAAGCGTAATCGTCTGCGGATCCATAGCATGCAAGCTTGATGCATTGATTGAGATCGGTACCTGATTTCTGCCTTCTTTCTGATTCTTCGCAAGATATTTGACAACTGTTTCAAATACATAAAAATCAAGTTCTACGATCTTACCATTATTCTCGTATACTGGAATAAAAGAATCTGGACTTAACACTTCTCCATTCTCCCTTTCCCAGCGGATCAGAGCTTCTGCTCCTGTGATCTCACGATTCTTAATCGAATATTTCGGTTGGAAGTATACCTTAAACTGATGTTGTTCTATTGCTTCTTTCATCTCATTAACGATCTGATTCTCCAGCGTTCTTCGTTTCTGCATCTCATCATCATAAAATCTAACACTGCATTTACTGTCGTTATCTACCTTCTGCCTTGCATAGTTTGCTACATCAATTGCATATGATGCACTCATGCATTCTGGTGTCACATAGTATACACCAGTTCTTAATGTAACATTAGATTGTGGAAAACGTTCTTTCTGCCTGAGCATAAAATCTATATTCTTCTGTTCAATTTCTTCAATAAGTTTCTCATATTCATCTTTTTCATATCTGGCTGGACAAAACATCAAAAACTGATTCGATATAACTCTTGTAAAATAAAGGTTATGCTTATCTACTATCTTACCGATGATCGAACTACAAAAATCCTTAAGTAGCTGATCTCCAACTGTATATCCGTATTTATAATTAAAGTATTTAAAATTCTCGAAATCTGTATAGATCATAAGATAATTATTGGTCTTATTTGAAAGAATGATACGTTCGATTTCTTCATGAAATCTTTCAAAAGAGATCAATCCCGTCAGAGTGTCATGTTCCATTCTGGTAACAGCACCTTGATATGCATGATTCATAATCTCATTCTTGGCAAAATGAGTAGAAATGATCTTGGTCACTTCTGATATCTGCTTTAACATCTCATTGGACCAGTTTCTCTTTTCCTTGCACACAACATAGGAAATAGCTCCTGTATAACGTCCTTCACAATACATTGCGGCATATACTACGGTCTTTGCATCTCCCTGCATCAAAAGTTTCTGTGCCCCCGGTGAATATTCTTCCATATCATCATATTGAAGAACAATGATCCCATTCTCTCCATAATTATTAAATAATGTAAGAAAATCTTTCTTATCAAACTTATCAATTTTTTTTAATACTTTTGGTATTCCTTTCTTATTCCATTGATAATCTGAATAAACTTCCTGATTCTTAATATCAGCCCGTATAACTGTAATACGATCAAGTCCAACCCTTGTTCCGATCACTCTCATCAATAGATTCACTGCCGCATCGAAATTGCTGGTCTTCTCAAAGATTTCAAATGCTGTTGCTACGATATCATTTTGAAAATATCTTGCATCCAATTCTTCTTCATATTCTTCATGTTCTGTCGACATCATAGTAAAATGCTGCAGGCTATCACAATAGACATAACAATTCCTTCCTCGTTCTTTTGCCTTATATAAAGCTATATCTGCATTCTCAAATAACTGATCATAACTATATCCTGATATATTCTCTGGAAGATAACAAACACCTGCACTGCATGTAAACCTACAATCATTATCCTCAAAGCTTATATTTCTAATGTTCTGCATCAGTTGAACATTCTTCCTTACAAGTTCAATATTTGAAATATTTGCAATAAATATAACAAATTCGTCACCACCTGCTCTTACAAGCACATTGTTTTTATCACTAAATAATTTCTTTAACAGATCAGTTAAACTAAGTATGATTTTATCTCCAAACAAATGCCCATAATGATCATTCACTGCTTTAAAATAGTCGATATCTAATAAGATCATCCCGCACGCTTCAAATGGATTCTTACTATTTAAATACCTATTGATCAGCATCTTTCCATATATCTGATTATAAATACCTGTCAGAGAATCTTTCATTGCTTGTTCTTTAAGCATCTTCTCATGTTCTTTCTGTTCTGTAATATCCTTTGCGTTTCCTACCAGGATTGTCTTGCCTGTTGCTTCATCTACAAACTTTGTTAATTCTAATAATGTATGAGAGATTGTCCCATCTTTTTCAATCTCACGAATCTCGACTGGGTCTTCTTTCACTTCCATATATAACTGTTTTACTTTTTCTCGGTCATCTGGATGAATCTTACTCTTATGGTCGATGTACTCCATATAATCTGTTACTGTTCTCTTAATATGAAACTTATCATCATAAACTACAAGCTTATCTTCATCTACAATATATTCGAACAATTGAATCCGAAAATTCTTCAAAACTGTTGCCAATTTCTTCTGCTGATCTTCATTGACTTGTAATATCTCCATCTTGTATCTCTCCCATTTTATAGTCTGGTAATGACATTTTCTTTATAATAAAATATACAATGAATCCCATTGAAAGACAAGCTTATTTGTCTGCTTTTTTTCTTTAATTGACTTTTTCCCTCATTTCCATATAATAAAATATATTAAAAATATTCATGAAGGAAAACGTGATTTTAGATTCTAGGAGGTTTTTATGTTCGATCATTTAAACACTCGAATTCCTAAAAGAATCGAGCAAGAAAAAGAAAAAGTATCCGTTGTCTTGATCCCTCTGATCAAAAAAGACGGTAAATATCATATCCTGTTCGAGATCCGTTCAAATAATCTCTCACACCAGCCCGGAGAGATCTGTTTCCCAGGCGGCAAGAGAGAGTCTCTGGAAACTTCCTTACAGACAGCCGTTCGTGAAACATGTGAAGAACTTCTGGTTTCTGAATCTGACATTCAAGTCTATGGTTCTTTAGATTATTTTCTTTCTCCTACTGGTATGCGTATTGATGTATATCTTGGAGAGTTAAGAAATTATAATGGGCAGTACAGTATTGATGAAGTTTCAGATATATTTATGGTGCCTTTAGAATTCTTTCAAAATACACTACCAAAACGATATTATAATAATGTACAAATGCAGCCAGAACATGATTTTCCATTTGACAAAATTCCTGGAGGCCGAAATTATCCTTGGGCAAAAGGTAAATATGAAGTATTGTTTTATGAATATGAAAATCACATAATCTGGGGTATCACAGCAAAAATATTATTCCATAATATAAAATTAATCCAGTAAGACATTTTGTTATCCTGTCTTACTGGATTATTATTTTTGATTGATTTTATTTCATTTCTTAAGATTGTATTTTTAAAGCTCTGATCGAATTCAATACACAAAGCATTGCTACTCCGGTATCCGCAAATACTGCCATCCACATATTAGCAAATCCAAGTAGTCCAAGTATCATGACAAGAGCTTTCACAACTAGTGCAAATACGACATTCTGCCATGCAATACGACTTGCTTTCTTGCCAATGGCAATCGCCTGTGGAATTGCTTCTACACTTGATGTCATAAATACAACATCAGCAGCTTCAATTGCTGCATCAGCTCCACTTCCCATAGCTGCTCCACAATCTGCTCCTGCAAGGACTGGAGCATCATTGATGCCATCTCCAACAAACATAACAGCTCCATGTTTTGTTCTCTGTTCCTGAAGTTTTAAAAGCTTTTCATCTGGTAAAAGTTTGGAGTAAACTTCATCAATTCCCGTTTCCTCTGCAATTGCATTTGCAGCTGATTCAGAATCTCCAGTCAGCATAACCGTGTGGAGTTTCTGTGCTTTTAAAGATGCAATTGCGGATTTTGCATCATCTTTTAGTGTATCAGCGATCACAACAGCTCCGATCAGCACTCCGTCTTTTGCCAGAAATACTTCTGTTCCATAAGATGTTGTTTCTTTATATTCTCCTGCAATGTGATACTGATTCATTAATTTTTTATTACCTGCTAAGACTTCAGATCCATCAAGTTTGATCACAGAACCATGTCCTGCAATTTCTTTTGCGCTTTCTGCTGTTTTATAAGATATATTTTCTTCTTTTGCAGCTTCCATAATACTCTTTGCGATTGGATGAGTTGAAGATTCTTCACAGGAAGCAGCCAAGGATAACAATTCATTTCTTGTAACATCTCCAAAAGTAACAACATCTTGTACCTTAAAGTTTCCTTTTGTGATCGTTCCTGTTTTATCCATAACCACAGAAGTAATATCTTTCAATGTTTCTAAAGCCGCTCCTCCTTTAAATAAAATACCGATCTTAGATCCTGCTCCAATTCCTGAGAAGAATGCAAGCGGTACACTTAAAACAAGTGCACATGGACAACTGATCACAAGAAATGTGAGTGCTGTATACACCCAGTGTGTCCAGTTACCTATTATGATAGAAGGAATGATTGCTGTCGCCAATGCCATAAATACGACAAATGGTGTATATACACGGGAAAAACGTGTAATAAAGCGATCCATTTTCGGCTTGCTGGCTGCTGCATTTTCAACTGAATCCATGATTCTTGTAACCATAGATTCTTCCAACACTTTTTCAACTCTGATCTTGATAACTCCAGAAGTATTTAGACATCCAGAAGTTACTTCCGTTCCTTCAAAACCAGATATCGGCACTGGTTCTCCTGTTACAGGTGATGTATCAATCATTGTTTCACCATCGGTGATCACTCCGTCCAAAGGAATACGATCTCCCGGACGTACTAATAGAATATCTCCAATCTCTGCTTCTTCTGCATCGATCACTGAAACATCTCCGTGTTCATTCACAAGATTTACGACTTCAGGACGCATATCGATCACATCCATGATCTGTGAGCGGCTTCTCTCTACTGCTTTCTCTTCGAATAATTCTCCAATCCGGTAAAATAACATAACTCCTACCGCTTCGGCATACTCTCCAATACCGAACGCCCCGATCGTTGCGATACTCATCAAAAAGTTTTCGTCAAAAACTTGCCCTTTTGAAATGTTTCTTAACGCTGTCCATACGATTTTAATACCTAGGATTAAATATGCCAATAAAAAACATGCTGTACTGTATACTGGCTTAGACGATTCAAAGATTTTTCCAGCAATAAATAAAACAATTCCTATTCCAAGTTCCAAGTATTCTCTATTATCTTCAGAGTTATTTTTCGCTTCCTTTTGTGCACGTACTGTGTCCTCACGAATAACAACTTTAACATCTGGTTCAATGGATGTACAGATATCCTGAATCTGTGGAAGTAATGCCTTTGCATCATCAGACCATACACGTAACTGTTTCGTTGCAAATGTCAGGTTTACTGCCTCAACTCCTGGCAAATGTGAAATCTGTTCTTCCATTTTACCTGCACAATGTGCACAGCCAAGTTTCTCAACAATAAATACCGTTGCCTTTCCATTTCCCTGGCGTTTTGTTGCTGCAGCAATTGTCCCCTCGTCATCATCATCGTCATCACAACAGTCGCAATCACAGTGATCTTCGTCATGATGATGGTGATGTTCATGATCATGGTGATGTTGGTGATGGTGATGTTCATGACCTTCATGTTCACTTTCGCAACCGCATCCACAGTGCTCTTCATGAACTTCTTCATCTTTTCTTTTCTTAGAAGATTTCTTTAAAACTTCCGTTACAATAACGTCTGGTTCAATATCCGTACAAATCTTCTGGATCACTGGAAGAAGATCTTCACTGGAAGTTTCAACATACATCTTCTTCATTGGAAATGAGAGATTTACACTTTCAACTTCTGGAAGTTTCCCGATCTTTTCTTCCATCTTGCCAGCACAATGAGCACAACCAAGATTTTCAAACTCATATGTCCTCTTCATACATTCCCTTCCTTTCAAATACTGTCTTCAACAGATCAGAAACTAACGCCCCGTCTGCCGTATCAGCAATTGTATAATGTACTTCTTTCCCGATTCTTCGACTTGTGATAACACCCAACTGCTTTAATGAGCGCAGATGATGTGAAACAGCTGGCGGACTCATCTCAATCGCTTCAGCAATATTTCTGACACATACCTCGCGATGATATAAAAGATATAAAATACGAAGTCTTGTGCTGTCACTTAAAAGCCCAAATAAACTAGCCGTTTCTATTGCAAATTCTTCTGGCGGGAGAACATGTTTTAATTCTGTAACATCACAACCATGACCATGAATATCTATGGATTGAATGTTATATTTCTCCGTTTTATTCATAAAAATTCCTCCTTCAATTAAACGTTTGCTTAATTGTTTATGTCTTTAATATAATACAGATTTATAAGGAAATCAACTATTTTGAAAAAAATTTTCAACTATTTTTTCAAAACAGATTTTCTGAGAAATATGGTAGTTTTTCCTAACCAAGAAGCAAAAAAATATAGGATAATCAAGCGAATTATGATATACTAAAAATTACTTATACAAATTTATTCGATCAAAAAGATCAAATTTAGATAAAATAATCACAAAAACAAATCAGAAAAGGAAGTGTATCATGGAAGAGTTTAAGAATATCAAAATAGCCCTTTTAGGTTCTGGAACAGTAGGAACCGGAGTGTACAAACTGATCGAACGCCAGAAAGACGAATTACCTCATAAGATCGGTGCTAATCTTTCTGTAAGCAAAGTTCTAGTAAGAGATAAGAATAAAAAAAGAGAGGGTATTAATCCAGAACATCTGACTGATCAGTGGGAAGATATTATTACTGACGATGACATTCAGATCGTCGTAGAAGTCATGGGTGGAATCGAACCAGCTCGTACCTATATCACACAGGCCTTACAAGCAGGCAAGAATGTAGTCACAGCCAATAAAGATTTAATGGCTGTTCATGGTGGCGAATTATTGGATATCGCAACAGAGAATGGATGTGACTTATTATTTGAAGCATCTGTAGCCGGAGGAATTCCAATTATTCGTCCTTTAAAACAGTGTCTTGCTGGCAACTATATTTCAGAAGTCATGGGTATTGTAAATGGAACAACAAACTTTATCCTTACAAAAATGACTCATGAAGGAATGGAATTTGACGAAGCATTAGCTCTGGCAACAGAACTTGGTTATGCTGAAGCTGATCCAACAGCTGATATTGAAGGATATGACGCAGGACGTAAGATGGCGATCATGGCATCTATCGCATTCAACTCCCGCGTTACCTTTAATGATGTATACACAGAAGGTATTACTAACATTACAGCAAAAGATATCAAATATGCTGAAGCAATGGGATGCACGATCAAACTTCTTGGTGTAGCTAAGAATACAGATACTGGAATCGAAGTTCGTGTTCACCCAATGCTGATCCCTAGCGATCATCCATTAGCAACAGTTAATGACTCTTTCAATGCCGTATTCGTACATGGAGATGCCGTAGATGACACAATGTTCTACGGAAGAGGTGCTGGAGAACTTCCTACAGCAAGTGCTGTCATGGGAGATATCATTGATGTTGCACGCAATATCCAGTTTTACTGCAACGGAAGAATTCATTGTACTTGCTACAAGAATCTTCCGATCAAGAAGATCACAGAAATTGAAAGTAAATATTTCATGAGACTTCTTGTAGATGACAAACCAGGTGTACTTGCTCAGATCGCATCTACATTAGGTAAGAACAATGTAAGTATTGCACAGGTCATTCAGAAGAATAAGATTGAAGATCAAGCTGAATTAGTTGTAATCACAGATCTCGTTCTTGAGCAGAATTTTGCAGATGCTTTAGTTGAGATTAAGGGAATGGATCATACTCGTGAAATTTCTACTGTGATTCGAGTATACTAAATTCTGATTTGATAGGCTTTCGTATATGTGACAAAAATAAGATAAGAATCAATATTTAAAACAACTG
>OLRV01002346.1_pt1 | contig 14677 bp, 14 predicted proteins | sample 1672421 | NCBI WGS metagenome assembly OLRV01 (sample SAMEA3136684, study PRJEB25190) | human gut metagenome | biome: human gut; feature: human-associated habitat; material: faeces | place: Austria | collected 2013
TGCACTTAGAGAGTATGCTCAAACGGCTTGAATTCTAAATCCGAAACTTGAGTAAATAGAAATTCTGCATTGAAGGTTATAAAGGGCTATATTGATAAAACATCCAATGAAACTAAATCAATGGAAATAGAACGTATGAAACAATTTGAAAAGGACTATAAATCTTATTCTTTTGTGGAGATGTATAAGACAATGTATCCATTAGTAACGCCAATGCAGAAAATAATTAGTTCAATTTTGTTTCATCTACACTTAAAGAAATGAGTAAAGAAAATATTGCAAAGTCAGCGATAGGGGTAACTATTGTGATGATAATAGGTTATTTACTATCGTTTGGAAAAGAAGCCGTTGTTGCATATTATTTTGGCGTTTCTCCTGAAGTTGATGCATATACTATAGCAATTCAAGTACCTGTAATTCTGTTTTCATTTGTTGCAGTAGCAATACAATCAGTAGTAGTTCCAATTTACTCAGATATTTATTATAATCAAGACAGAAACAAGGCTGATTTATTTGCAAGTAATCTTATTGTAATAGTTACATTATTTGTATTGCTGTTTTTTATTCTTGGTGAAACTTTTGCAAGCGGGTTAATATATTTGTTTGCACCTGGTTTTAATACCGAAGTACATAATCTTGCAGTTACTCTGTTAAGAATAACATTGCCAACAGTGTTTTTTTCACTAATAGTAAAAGTGTATACAGCAATTCTAAATGTAAATAAAAAATATGTAATTCCAGAGTTGTCTTTATTATTGCTTAATATAGGGTTAATAGTGTCAATAGTATTGTTGCATGCTTTATATGGAATAGTAGCTGCTTGTATTGGGCAAATAGTTGGCACTTTGCTTCAATTCGCTTTCTTAGGATTATTGATAAGAAAATATTTTGCTTTTTCCTTTTACATAAATCCCAAAGACGAAAAAATCAAACAAGCTTTGAAAATGTCATTGCCTGTATTCTGGAGTATAAGTGTTGCAGAACTAAATGCCATGATTAATAGAATGGTCGCATCATTTCTTTTTGTTGGTTCAATTGCTGCACTTAGCTATTCGCAGAAACTGAATACTATTTTTATTTCTTTTTTTACATCTGCTATTGCAACTATAGTGTATCCGTTATATGCAGAGTCTGCTGCTAAAGGAGATACTCAACAATTAAATAGTAGAATTAATTTGACATTGTCTGCATATGTTTTTTTCCTACTTCCTGTAATGGCATTTTTGTTGTGTTTTAAACGTGAGGTTGTCACTTTGGCTTTTGCAAGAGGGGCTTTTGATAGTTCAGCTATTGATTTAACACAAGAGTTATTGGGATTCTATGTACTTGGTTTATTGTTCTTAGCTTTGAGGGGAACAGTAACAAATGTCTTTTATTCTCTTAAAGATAGTGCTACTCCTGCCAAAAACGCAACAATAGGTGTGCTTATAAATCTTGTACTAAATCTGTCTCTTCCGTTTGTCATGGGAATAAATGGATTGGCTCTCGCAACAGCTTTGTCGGCTATATACATTACAGGGATGTTGATATTCTTACTTTTAAAGAAGTATAAAGAATTTGAACTTGTTAGTTTCTTTAAAAATCTGAAAGGAATAGTAATTGCTGCAGTTGTAACATCTTTAGTATTGATAGGATGTAGATATTTTTTGAGTGATGTATCTGATATAATACGTTTTAGTTTAGGAGTATTATGCTGTGCCATATGCTATTTAATAAGTGTATTCATATTGAGGGTACCTATATTTGTAATTTTGTTTGATATGATAAAGAAAAAAATACGTATATAATTATGGTAAGATTGATAATAAGAGATGACGATTGTAACTTTTTTACTCGTCCAGAGGATTTGGAACATGTATATCGTTCTATTCCAGATTTTCCCGTTACTTTTGCAGTTGTTCCAACTGTGACAGATGTCTATGGGGGCTGTCCAGAGACAATGAATAATAAAAAGCCTCGTCCTGTAGGTGAAAATAAAGAACTCGTTAATTACCTTAAGAAAAAACTTATTGATGGTAAGTGTGATATTGCATTGCATGGAGTATACCATGGATATAAGTTTGATAAAAATGGGACGAAAATCCCAGAAATGATCTGGCGAAATAACGAGCCTGATTTGATTGAGAACATTGGAAAAAACAAGAAGTATTTAGAGGAAGTTTTTGACTATCCTATCAACTGTTTTGTAGCGCCAAGTAATCGAATATTGAAGGAAGGTATTGAAGCTGTATATTCAAATGAAATGAATTATTCAGGCATTATAGGTTTTTCTTTCGATAGGGCATTTTCTTTCAAGAGTCTTATGAATTATATTAAGCGTTGGTATATTCGCTTGTTCTTGAGATTCCCATATCCAGGTGTAATGGACTATGGTACACATTTAGAGGTTAATGCAACCAATCGCACATCTTTTGATTTCTTGAAGAATTTGTTTCTTTATTGTAAAAAAAGAGATTTGCCACTTGCCATCAATGTGCATTATTGGCATATGCGCGATAATGAAGAACATTACAAAGATTTCTTTACTTTTATTGACTATGCTATTGCTAATGGGGCGGTTCCAACTCGCTTAAGTGACTGTTTTAAGAAATAAGAAAATGAGAATTTTATCTTTTGGTCATATTCCTTCCTTTGCAGGGGGACGTCAAAGTAGTGGGCTTGCAAATGTCATTTTTCAGTTATCGTATCATCTTGCTAAACATGATGATGTGGAAATGTATTTGGCTGCTACAGATGTATATGTACAAGAATTACACAAGGATAATCTCACAATCTTCGGATGGACAAAGAGTTGTTTGCTAAAATATGCAATGAAACATCCATTTGTAGCAGTGCGGTTACTAGTCAATGCGCTTAGTTGTAAAATTAAGTATTCGCCTATTGTGTCAGTTCCAGGGCTATTTTTAAAAAGTCTTTTACTTGATTATGCGATTCGCAAAGTGAAACCTCAAATTGTGCATTTGCATGGTGTGGTAGCAATGTATTATCTTCCAATTATTTCTTCAAAAATGAGGGTGGTAGTAACTCTTCATGGAAATGTTGGGACTGATAATAATCTTCCGAATCATACGATATATGCTAAGTTAGAAAATGCACTTTGTTTTTCAAATAAAATTGACAAGTTATGTACAATTTCCACAACAATTCCCAATATATTGAAAGAAACATATGGAACTATTATTCCTTCTGTTAATGTTATTCTAAATGCTTATGATAATAAAGCTTTTAACTATATAGAGCCCCAAAAACATGCGAAATTAACTCTTTGTACAATTGCTTCTTTCTCAAAGTTGAAAGGACAAGAACGTGTTATCCAAGCCTTAAGGAATAGTGGATGCGATTATCGCTATCTATGTATCGGTCAGATATCTGAGGAAAATAAGAAGAAACTTGAAAAAAGTTCCGAAGGACTGGATTTCCATTGGTTGGGTGTTAAAAGTTCTGATGAGATTCGTTCTATTCTTGCTGATTGTGATTATATGATTCTTCCGAGTTCGTCAGAAGGTTTTGGTCTGGTCTATCTAGAAGCTATTGCTTGTGGAGTTCCTGTAATAATTCCCCAGCATTTACCTCTTGCTATGGAGGGTGATATTCTTAATAATAGTAATTCCATACGAATTGCAGACTGCTCTTCGGCTTCAATAGAGTCTGTATTACCTTCTTTAAAAAGTAAAAACTGGAATAGGAAAAAGGTTGCTGAGTCTATTGTTTCTTATACTTGGGATAATATAGCACACAAATACTATGAATTGTATTCATCAATAATAAAAAAATGATTTTATGAATTTTAGAAGTTTATATAAATTGAATCTCCAGTTTGTTAATGCAGGTGGCAAGTTCAAGTATTTGTTAAGATTGCCATCATTGAATAAAACAACAGCATTATTAAAGAAAAATAAGGAATTAATAAGTAATCGCAAGCATGATACTATATATATATGTGGTTTAGGTCCATCGCTTGCCGATGTTGATTTAGATAAGGTCGCAGAAAAAGAGGCAGACACATTAGTTGTTAATCACTTTTTCAAAATGTCTAATCAGACTAAGTTGATTCCAACATTTTATTTAATGGCAGATGCTGGCTTCCTGAAGCCAAAGCATATTGATGCGTTTGAAAGAGCTATCAGTATGTATAAAAAGACCACTTTCGTTTGGAATTCTTCGTTTGTGAAAATCAATCCAGATGTTGTAAATTATAATTGTAATAAATTATTTATTGCGATGTATAATGGCTATTATATAAGTCCAAAGGAAATAGACATAACAAAGATTATGCCTGCGTTTGGTAATGTGATATGTGCGGCTATTGCATTTGCTATTGGTGCAGGCTATAAGAAAATTGTGTTGCTTGGCTGTGATTTTAATTCATTCGCGTTTCCGCATGAAATTCATTGTTATGATGGAGGTAAAGATAATAAAGCTGCTAGACGAATTTCTCTTGATTTTGAATTGTTCTGCTACTGTTTTGATGCGACCGTTCATTTACAACTTGCAAAGTATGCTAATTTGTTAGGAGTGGAAATCGTGAATTCAACAAAAGGCTCGCTCATTGATGCTTATCCTATGGACATTGATAATGATTTGTATTTTAAAAGATAAGTATTATGTCTTCAAAAATCGGTTTTCTTAAAGGTGCTTTCCGTAACCTTTTCAATTCTCGCATATCAGTATTTGCGTTTGTTTCAACAGATAATATAATTCATAAAACGGTATCTATATTTAGAAATGCCAAGGTTAAGATGTCTAAAATAGGCTCTTATTCTTACATTGGAAATGATACTGATATTGAATATGCCGAAATTGGTAAGTTTTGTTCTATAGCTGATCATTGTAGAATTGGGATGGGGGGCCATAACTTGAACTTGTTATCGACATCTCCAATTTTTACAGAGGCCATAAATGGTACAAGATCACAATGGATTGACCATGATGTAAATGCTGCAGAAGACAAAAAGGCAGTTTTGGGAAATGATGTCTGGGTTGGTTCACATGTGCTCATAAATGGTGGTGTTACTGTTGGACATGGCGCAGTAATTGGGGCTGGTGCAGTTGTGGTAAAAGATATTCCACCGTATGCAATCGTAGGTGGAGTTCCTGCCAGAATTATTCGTTATCGTTTTTCACAAGAGGTTATCGAAAAACTCCTTGAAATTGAATGGTGGAATTTAGATGATAACGTATTAAAACAAAATATTGTTTTTTTCCAGAAAGAAAAAATAACGCTTAATGAGTTGGAGGATTTTATTGCTAAAAGTGGAATATTGTGTAAGTAAACTATATTAACTGGTTAATAAATAAAATAATAATTAAGAAGTGAATATGTATAGAAATATTATTAAGAGATTATTTGATATCGTTATTGGCTTATTTGCACTTCCTTTTGTGCTATTGTTCATTTGTATTCTTGGTCCAATTATTTATTTCTCTGATAAGGGGACAATATTCTACAAAGCAAAGAGAATAGGACAGGGTGGCAAAATGTTCGGAATGTATAAGTTTCGATCTATGGTTATGAATGCACCTGACATCCGAATGGAAAATGGCGATACCTACAATGGTGATGATGATCCGCGTGTGACCAAAATAGGTCGCTTTATGAGAAAAACAAGTTTAGATGAGATTCCACAGTTTTTAAATGTACTGAATGGTACGATGAGCTTTATAGGTCCTCGTCCAGATACGCCAGACTTTCTTCATGTATATGAGGAAAAATATCCATCTGTATTAACCATTAAACCAGGAATTACGGGATATAATCAAGCTTATTTTCGTAACAGCATTGATGGTGCAGAGAAAATGAGAAACGATAATTACTATGCTGAGCATTTAACCCTTTGGATGGATGTTAAGATAGTATTTAAGACTATCAAAACAGTCCTATTTAGAGAAAACGTAAATCACTAAGATAATGCAAAAGAGACTATTGGTGCTGGCTGCAGGTATCTTACAAGTGCCTGTAATAAAGAAAGCCAAGGAAATGGGTATATATGTCATAGCTGCAGACGGTGATCCTAATGCTGTTGGACTTAAATATGCCGATAAAGCCATTGTGGTAAATATTACTTCTGAAGAGGAAGTATTGAAGGTGGCTCACGAAGAACATATTGATGGTGTAATACACCCTTGTTCGGAAGTGAGCATGAATGTTATGGGGAGGCTTAATGATGAGTTGGGTCTTTCGGGCATTACTCGTGAGCAAGCAATCCGTGCCACAAATAAGCATTTGATGCGTGAGGCTTTTGAAAAAGGTAATGCGCCCTCTCCTAAAAGTATATTGACAGAGAATGCAGAGGATGCTTGGATGCATTTGCAGAATGATTTCTCTACAAATGGCATATTGAAGCCGTCTCGCAACTCAGGTTCGAGAGGTATTGCTAAGGTTTCTCGTTATATGGACAAGGCTGATTTTGTTAAGGCTTATGATATAGCTCTTAATGAAAGTCGTGATAAGTCGGTATTGATTGAGCAGTTTATTGAAGGTCCTGAATTCTCAATAGAGATTATAGTATGGAATGGTAAAGTAAATGTGCTTACTGTTACAGACAAAAAGACTACAGGGGCTCCTCATTTTGTGGAGTTGGGACATAATCAGCCTTCTTGTTATTCTAAAGAGGATGTTGAAACGCTGAATGCTGCTGCTGTTGCAGGAGTTAAGGCTTTGGGGGTAAACAATTGTGCTTGCCATGCTGAGGCTAAATTAATGAATGGTAAGGCTTATTTGATGGAAATAGGTGCTCGTCTTGGTGGAGATTTTATCTCAACTGAATTGACTCACCTTAGTACGGGTATTGATATGGTGGCAGCTGCTATTAATGTAGCATTAGGCGTTGAGCCTGACTTGAATTCTAAAGAAGAACCCAAAGGCGTTTGTATTCGTTATTTCTGTCCAAAGCCTGGAAAATTGGTGAGCATCAGCAATACAGAAATTTTAAAAGACCCTCGTGTTTATCTCTGGGAAATATATCATAAGGTGGGTGACGTTATTCCTGAAGTAACAAGCAGTCTTTGTCGCTCAGGGCATGTGATTGTTACTGAAGAAACCCCTCAAAAGGCTATTGGTTTAGCAGAGAATATTATTCATAATGTAAAGATGGAAACTGAATGAAGATAATTGTACCATTTTCATATTATTTTCCTGAACAATGTGCAGGATTGACCATTATTGATGATGTATTGAAAGCTTGTGCTGAGCATGGTGTGCAATCTTATTTGTATGTGCCGACTCCGACGCGAAATATACCTGAAAATGCAAAATGGCAAAAGGATGAATTCTTGTGTGATGGGATGATGCATGTGCATAGATTCTCAATGTATGGAGAAGGAAAAAATTCCATTTTAAGAGCATTAAGATATGTTTTTTGTGAGATTGTATATACTTATAAATTAATTTTCTCTGATTACGACGTCATATTCTTGGATAGTACTCCGCCTATACAAGGACTTAAAATACCATTTGTAAGACTTTTTAGGAAGCGCCCTGTTATCCATAATGTACAAGATCTATTCCCCGATTCGTTGAGTGGAACAGGGTTAGCAAAAAAAGGTGGCTTATTATGGAAAATAGGGGCTTGGGTGTCTAAGGTTACACAGAACAATTCTGATAAGATTATTTGTATTTCAGAAGACATAAAGAATAATCTTGTGAAGGAGAAAGGAGTACCTGAAGATAAAATAGAAGTCGTATATAACTGGGTAGATGAGAATGCGGTCGTTCCTGTTGCAAAAGAGGACAATCCGCTTTTTGATGAATTTGGAATTAGTCGTGACAAGTTTCATGTGGTATATGCTGGAAACTTGGGAAATGCTCAGAATATCGATGTTATAATTGATGCAGCTAACGTGCTGAAAGAAGAGAACAATGTTGAGTTCTTAATTTTTGGTACAGGTGGACTTAAAAATCAATTTGTTGCAAAGGTAAATGACCTTAAACTCGACAATGTAAAGTTCTTCCCCTTGCAGCCTATGGAAAGGGTGTCGCAAGTATATGGCTTAGGTGATGTTTGTGTGGTAAGTTGTAAACCTGGTCTTGGTGGTGCTGCTATGCCAAGCAAAATGCTTTCTATTATGTCGGCTGGTCGTGCTGTGGTTGCAAGTTTTGATAAGGGCGAACTGACATATATATTGGAGAATCATAAGTGTGGAATGTATGCTCCTGCTGGTGATGCTGAAGCTTTTGCAGGGCTAATAAAACATTTGTCGCAAAACAGAGATGAATGTAAGACTATGGGAGAGAATGCACGAAAGCTGATTCTTCAGAAGTTTACAAAGGCTTACGGCACTTCGAGGTATGTTGAAATTATAAAGAGTTTGAGTAAAACTGCTAAATAGATAGTATAATTTCAAAAACTCTAACTATGACTATACGTCAATTCTCTTTAGTTAAGGTTGAGGTATACCCTACAACAGACACAGATATCCGAAAGATATTATTACCTGGTACATTCGTGTTTGACAAATCTACACACAATGGCGTGATGGATGATTTTTGGGGTAAGAATATCTCTATTCATGCGATTGTTGGTAAGAATGGTTCTGGAAAGTCTTCATTGTTTGACATCATATTGATATTGATAAATAATCTCAGTTATTATGTATTGAAGGATAGTTGGAATAATGAGAATACATTGGCGCTAAAGTACGTTCAAGGTATTTGTGGTCGCCTGATATTCAATATTGGAAATACAGAAGGAAAGATAGACTGTCATAATGAATATGTGAAATTCGAATTCAGTAACAAAAAATATGCTTGGGGATTCAAACCATCCGACATGAAAAGTGATAGTATGAAAGGTTTTCAACTGATGAATAACAAAATGGTTGATGAAGACATTTTGGATATCACAAGAAATCTCTTTTATACGATAGTAATCAACTATAGCCCTCATGCCTATTTAGAGTCGAATTACGAAAAACAGAGTCAAAGCCCTTTTACATACAGAGCGTGGATAGCGTCCTTATTCCATAAGAATGATGGATATAAGGCACCATTGACCATTACACCCTATCGGGACAGAGGAATGCTTGACATGCAAAGAGAGAACTATCTGAATAGGGCAAGACTAACGGCACTACTCGTATATTACCAGCAAAAAGGCTACCGATTCATCAATGGTTATCAGCTTAATCGAATTGAATATATTCTTGATCCACATCGCTTAATTGAAAAATTTGACATTAAGAAATTTGTAAGAGACCTAGAGGAATATGACTTGATAAAGGATAGCATTGACCAAAAACGAAGTTACATACTTGATGATTTCAGAAACATTTTGGGCAACAATCAATCCATTGCCCATGATATATTGACTTGTTTTGATATTCATTATTCAACTGTTGACGATGATGTCCTAATGATATCTTATCTATATCTTGTATATAAGGTTGTGTCGACAGCTGGTACTTATCCTTCATTGAAAGAATGGGCTGGGCTGGGAAATGATATGATGAATGTGTTCAATGGCTACTCAATGACAATAAATGATGTTGGTACTTGGAAACGCGATGATACAAAAGCATTGTGTCAAAGTTTGAAACAGAACTCACATATAACATTGAAGATACGTCAGACTATTTTTTTTATCAATATTTGGAAGAATTTGTCAGAAGCAGAGAAATGTATCTTTACGACAAGAGCATTTGATTATATAGAGTATGCCAAATATATTGGAACGCTGAGCGAATTAGATGATATTATGGAGACACTTCCTCCTCCTTTTTTCAATCCGACAATTTATATGGATTTGAAAGATGACGGAGGAAATGGAGGTTGTGTTGATTTGAGTGATATAAGTTCTGGGCAACTTCAGTTTGTTCATACAATGAGCAATATCGCATACCACATTGAGAATTTGTTGAGCGTAAAGGAAGAAAAACGTGTGAAGTATCGCTATGTGAACATCATGATGGATGAAATAGAGATGTGTTATCATCCAGAATATCAGAGGACTTTTGTTTATGAGATAGTCGGCATAATAAAAAGACTGAGAATTAATGAGCGATGTGCTGTAAATATTTTAATGAGTACTCACTCGCCTTTTGTGTTGTCGGACATTCCGCAAAGCAATGTGCTTTATATAGATAAAGGAAAGGATGTCGGTTGTGAAATGGGCATTAACACATTTGCTGCCAATGTAAACGAACTCCTGAATAAGAGTTTCTTCCTGAGTAATGGCTTTATGGGGGAATTTGCTAAAGAAAAGATAGAAAGTCTTGTCGCATATTTAAGCAATAAGGATTGCAATGATGGGTATTGGAGTGAGAAAAAGGCTTTTGACATCATCAATTTGGTGGGAGATGAAGTGGTTCGTTATCAGTTGAAGAAGTTATATCATAAAAGGTTTGGTGACAATAATTGTTACAGAGACTGGATTGTGCAAGAGGCAAAGAGGTTGGGGATAAATCTATGAGAAGAATATTGATTACACCTGAAATAAAAAAACTTGCTCATCAGTATGCAAAAGAAATGGAGGATAAGGATTGTTTTAGGAAAGGGAAATCTCCTCAAGAACGTTTGATAAAGTTGGCAAATGATTTGAGATTGTCCTCTACGACTATTAAAGTAAAAGCAAGTAAGGGATGTTCTGGTGAGTATAAAGGTAGCGAGTTAGTTGATCCAGCCAATTATGTGCAAGCTATATATGATGGGTATGTTGGTTTGAACTGCTTGCTTCCGTCAGAGTATGATGATGTAATTGGAAATAAATTGGAACGTATCATTAATCATACTATACTCTCAAATATAAGGGTTAATATTGATAGCAAGAGTGAACATCCTTTCTTTGAATTGATTGTGGATGCAATGAGGTATGATAAGGTGCAAAAAGATATAATGCCAGGTTATATCCGAAAAATAGGAATTAAGACTTGTGTTTATTGTAACGCACAATTTGCCACTACTGCTTATTTACAATCCATAAAGTCTACCCCAAAAGGGATGTCCGTTGTAGAAGGGTCTCCTGTAGTTTGCTATGAATTGGACCACAATAAACCAAAATCACATTTTCCTTATTTGTGTACCAACTTTTATAATTTGCAACCTTCTTGTAGCTCATGCAATAGAAGGAAAAACGACAGATCATTGCAATTCTCTTTGTATTATGAAAGTGGGGATAAAAATATAAGACCCTTGCATTTTGCTTTGCGCCGCGAAGACTTGATAAGTTTTAGGACCTCAAATCGATACCAAAACATAAAAGCTTACTTGTGTAACAATGGTGAGGCTGTACCTCCCTCTATGGCTGATACAACCCTCTATCGCAGGAGAGTTTAATACGAAGTTGGGGATTCAGGATATCTATAACGAATACAGCGATATGATAGAGGAAATTTTATGGAAACATAAAATTTATTCTAATGGATTGACAGCAGCTTTGACAAAACAATTACCATCATTGGGATTGTCTGGATTTGACATTAAAAGATTTATCCTTGGTGGATATTTTGCAAAAGAAAAAGATTTCTTAAAGAGACCTTTTTCTGTGCTTAAGGAAGATATTTGGGAACAGTTAGAAAATGAGTATTAAAGAAGTTTCTCCTTTATGCTGATTGTTTAAATATTAAATACATACTATATTATGACAATGAAATTGCGTAATGTGCCTTTCTCTCCGCCTGATATGACGGAGGCCGAGGCAACCGAGGTGCGTGATGCCATTTTGTCTGGTTGGATAACAACTGGACCGCGCACAAAGAAGTTAGAAAAAGAAGTAGCCGAATTTGTAGGTGTAGATAAAGCTGTATGCTTGAATTCTCAAACTGCTTGCGGCGAGATGGCTCTGAGACTATTGGGCATTGGTGATGGCGATGAGGTTATCGTGCCAGCTTATACCTATACAGCAAGTGCTTCTATCGTAGAACATGTGGGTGCTAAACTCGTGTTTGTAGATGTACAGGAAGATTGCCTTGAAATGGACTACGAGGCTGTTGAGAAAGCTATCACTCCTAATACGAAGGCTATCATTCCTGTTGATTTGGCTGGTATTCCTTGCGACTACGACAGGCTGTTTAGCATCGTGGAAGGCAAGAAAGACATCTTCACTCCTAAGACTGACCTGCAAAAAAAGCTTGGCCGTATTGCCATTTGCTGTGATGCCGCTCATGCCTTTGGCGCTTCGCGCAAGGGAAAGATGGTGGGAGCAATTGCCGATTTCTCATCCTTCTCGTTTCATGCTGTAAAGAATCTTACTACAGCTGAGGGAGGCGCCTTGTCGTGGAACTTGCCTTTCGGTAACGAGAAGGTGGTGAAGGTGCTTGACAAGAATGTAGATAATGCCTTTAGTGGTGTACCTGAGATAGAGGGCGAGACTTGGAATGAGAACCTTTATCGTAAGACGCAGCTGTTGAGTCTGCATGGTCAGAACAAGGATGCGTTGGCTAAGACAAAACTCGGAGCTTGGGAGTATGACATCATCGGCACATGGTATAAGTGTAATATGACGGATGTTGTGGCTGCTATCGGACTTGTGCAGATGCAGCGTTATAATGGAATGTTGGAGCGCAGACGCAAGATGATAAAGCGTTATGACGAGGCATTAAAACCATTAAACGTAGCAGTGCTGAATCATTATAATGAAGAGCATACATCTTCTGGACACTTGTATTTGGTTCGTCTTTTGGGTAAAACACGAGAAGAAACGAACAAGGTGATTGAAAAGATGGCGGAACGTGGCATCGCAACGAATGTTCACTACAAACCGCTGCCAATGATGACTGCCTATAAGAAATTGGGCTTTGACATCAAGAGTTTCCCTAACGCTTATAATATGTTTGTCAATGAGGTTACTTTGCCGTTGAACACGAAAATGACGGATGAGGACTTGGAGTATGTAATAGAAAATTTCGTAGAAATCGTAAATAGCATTTAATGATAGCATCTAACGAGAAACTATTATTAAACCTTATAAAAATAGCATTGGGTAAAAGTACTAAATGTACTTTGCCCAATACTTTAGAATGGAACATATTGTTTGACATGTCAATGAAACAGTGTGTTCCTTCTGTGGTTTTAGATGGTTTGAACAAATCATTAGCCTCAGAGCCTTGTCAAGACGATAAAGGCATTGGCAAGATGGATAAACTAAAATGGCTCAGTATGGTGCTTAATATGGAAAGGCAATATACCATACATGAAAGCATAATTGCAGAACTGGCTGCTTTCTATCGAGAAGCTGGTTATCAGATGATGTTGTTGAAAGGTTATGGATTATCGAAATACTGGCCTATTCCCTATCATAGACCAACAGGAGACATCGATATATATCTGATGCATCTGAATCCTGAAGGTAAAGAAAAAAGCCGACCTGCATGGGAATGTGCGGATAAGTTAATGACGGAAAAGTTCGGAATACTGGTTGACAAATCACATCATCATCATTCTGTCTTTACCTATAAGGGCATAATGGTAGAGAATCATTTTGATTTTGTCAATGTACATTCTCATAATTCCAACCGTTGGATTGAAAACGAGTTCAAGACTCTGGCTTTGAAGGGGAATGAGGAGTTTACTTTTGACAATGGTGCAAAACTGCTATTCCCTTCTCCTTTGCTTAATTGTCTTTTTATTGCACGCCATAATGCAATCCATTTTGCCGCAGAGCATCTCAATTTACGTCAACTGCTTGATTGGGCATTGTTCATAGAAAAGCGACATAAAGATATAGATTGGGATTATTTCTGGGACATTGCTAAAAAAATGGGAATGGAAAAGTTCGTCTTGTGTATGGCGTTTATTGCAATAAGGCAACTGGCATTTGAAAAAGACGTTTTTCATATCCCTAATGAATATGAGGATTTTCAGAAATGTAATCATGGCTTGATTGACAAGGTGTTTGACAATATCCTACATCCAACAGATGAAGCTAACGATAGTAAGGGTATTGCTTATGTAATAAATCGGTATAAATTATGGAAAAGCAATTTGTGGAAACACAGGATTGTGTATAGCGATAGTGTTTTTTCTACATTTTGTGCTCAGATTAAGAGTCATTTAATGAAACCAGCTACAATTTTTGGAAGATAATGAAGATTAAGAATTCTATTTTACTGCATATACTTAATGGTATTAAGCTATTTTGTGTTTACTTATTTGTGCCAAGAAAGGCACATCACCTACCTAATAACGAATGATTATGGAATTTAATAAAGACTTTTTAGGCAAGCTCTTTGAGCAAGCCACAATGAATCCAAGATTGCGTCAGAGTTTTGATTTGCGCACATCTTCAGCTGATACCAGTCAACGAATGTTGAATGCACTATTGCCTGGAACAGTTGTACCAATTCATCGTCATGAGGACACGACAGAAACAGTTGTCTGCTTGTGTGGGAAATTGGATGAAGTGATATATGAGGAAGTAGTGAAATACGAGAAGAATGCACCTGAAGCCTTGCCTATGACTATAGATGCGCAGGATGTAACACGAAAAGTCGAGTATCGCGAGGTGCAACGCATTCATCTTTGTCCAGTAGAGGCAAAGTACGGATGCCAGATACCAAAAGGTGCATGGCACACTGTGGAAGTAATAGAGCCGAGCGTGATATTCGAGGCAAAGGATGGGGCGTATGGTGAGGATGGCAGCGAAACTGCTAGGGCTTAAAGGGATTCTTTAAGGAATAAACATGGGCTTATTTTAGTAATGTTTAAAAAATAACTTCCGCAATTTTTCTGTTGCAGTTTATGTTT
>OLRV01002348.1_pt1 | contig 14661 bp, 14 predicted proteins | sample 1672421 | NCBI WGS metagenome assembly OLRV01 (sample SAMEA3136684, study PRJEB25190) | human gut metagenome | biome: human gut; feature: human-associated habitat; material: faeces | place: Austria | collected 2013
TGGCTACGAACCAGTAGGTCGGGGGTTCGAGTCCCTTCCGGCGTACCAGAAAAGCAGTTGATTTCAGTTCGGAATCAACTGCTTTTCTTTTTGCTGCGCGATGTGCAAATGAACAATGATGGCGATTTTGTCGATTTATGGAGTTGAAATTTGTGGAATATTGCGAATTGAAGGCAATGCAAATGTATGGTAAACTTTCAATGTACTGAGAGGTACAAGTCGTTTGATGGATTGATTGGTTGACAGGAAGGGAGAGAAACAGAATGGAATTGGAAGAAAAGAGAATTCCGACAGAAAACCAGAAGTTCTGCAAGCATTGCGGTGAGGTTATCGACAAAGACTGTGTAATCTGTCCGAAGTGCGGCAAGCAGGTCGAGGATATCAAGGCTGAGCAGCCCAGCGTTGTGATCAATAATACAAATACGAATGCGAATGCCAACGTGAATGTCAACGGCGGTGGCGGCCGGATGAGAAACAAGTGGACGGCGTTCTTCCTCTGCCTGTTTTTGGGCGAATTTGGCGCGCATAAATTCTACGAAGGAAAGACGGGCATGGGGATTTTATATCTCTTCACTGTCGGTCTGTTTGGCATCGGCTGGCTGATTGATCTGATTACGCTTCTCTTCAAGCCGAATCCCTATTATGTCTGACAATTCTGCGGATGCGGAACTGCCGGAACAGCGTGCCTGTTCCGATAGAGTCCAGCGAAGTTAGCGGAAGCTGCAAATCAAGCCTTCGGAATCGGCGCTCCCACGAGCAGGGGAGCGCTGGAGCCGAAGGCTTTTGATTATTTGGAAGAGGATACTCTAAAGACGACGCTCCCTGCCGATGGCGGCTCCCTTCGCAGCCCCTTTGCCGCAGGCGGAACGGGAATGAATACAAGCCGCGCTCCTGCATACGGGCAGGAGCGCGGCTGCTTTTATATGTTGCTTATCCGGCTGAAAAGCGGGTGTTTCATTCAAGGCCAAACGCTGAATGAAGCAAGCATGATACGGCAAAAGTCAATCAGCTCTTGACGGTGAACTTTGCGGAATCGAGCAGCTGGTTGCCGATGTAGATGGACAGGGTGTAATCGCCGTCGGTCTGCGGGGTGCGCGGGAAGTAGCCGACGAACATATTCTTTTCCCACATATCCTTCCAGACCAGCACGGAGCTGGACGAATCGACGATCTTCCCGTCCGCGTTGCGGACGACAAGGTTGACCATGACCGTTCCGTCGGAGGAAGCGTCCAGATTGCTGCCCGCGTCCACGTCGAACGCGACCAGCTCACCCTTGGAGAATGTCGAGCGGCGCGTGACCAGATCGACATAGCGGAACGTCTCCTTATTCGGCTTGAGGAACAGGCCGGTGTAGGGGTCCTTGACGCCGTTGGCTGTGTAGGGATTATCCACATTGGCGGTCGTGAAGGTCAGCTCAGTTGTGCCGTCGAGCAGATCGCCGTTCTTCAGTGCCAGCGTGACCTTGTACGTCGCGCCGGGGTACATATTGTTGGCGGGGATGACGCAGGAATCCGTATCCGTTTCCAGCGTCTGCGGCTCGGCGTTTTCCACATCCTGAAGCGTGTAGGTCACGACCCAGCCGGATTCGGCGGGTTCTGTCTCGCAGACCCAGCTGAGGTTGACGTTGATCGTCCGGCCCGTCTCGTCCGTCTCATCGGAGGACTTGAAGTCCTTGATGTTCGTGACGGTCGGCGTGGCGTTCATCGTGTACCGGGAGAGCATCGTCGGCGCGGAGATCTCGATCTCGTATTCCGTGCCGGAGACGAGGTTTTCAAACGTCACGTTCGGGACGGTGACCTCCTTCGTTTCCTCGAAGCCGGCCTTGTCCGTGATGGTGACGACCCACTTTTCAGGCGCGTCGCCCTCATACTGCCACGTAAGCAGAGCGGAGGAGCTGGACGTCACGATGGATACGCTGTCGGGCACCAGATCCACGGTCGGCACCGTCGAAAGCGTCGCGACGGTCGCGCCGGTCAGCAGTGTATTTTCGGGGGGAACCAGCGTAAAGGTGTATTCCGAGCCGGACTGCAGATCGCTGATCACGACCGAATGGCCGGGGAAAGTGACAGTCTTGGCCTCGGCGCCCTCCGCCGCATACGAAAGCGTCCAGCTGTCGAAGTCGGGGCCGTCCTGAAGGATGAAGTTCAGCTCGGCCTGCGTGATGGAGATCGGCGTCGCCGTGAAGCTCAGGATCTTCGTTTCGGCGTAGGTCGAGGCGGTGGCGGAATAGGAGCCCGTCATCTTCTTGCCTTCCAGCGGGACGGCCTCGATCGTATACTGCGTGCCCGGCACGAGCGAATCAAACGTCATGGCTTCGCCCGCCGTAAAGGCCTTCCGGCTCTGGTTGCCGTAGGCGTCGGAGCAGGTAACGTCAAATGCGCCGCTGTCCTCGCCGGATTCGACCTGAACGGTCAGATAATCCGTGCCGATGTCCGTCACGGAGACGGAGTTGACGTGCGTGACAGACGGGACGATCACAAAGAACCATACCGCTGCCGCAATCGCAGCCAGTGCGGCCGCGCCAATGAAGACCGGCAGGATCCATTTTGGCGCGGATGCCTTTTTCTTCCGCCGCTGTCCGCGCGGGGGCAGATTGATCTTCAGCTCGTCCACCTCAGCGTCTTCACTGGAGGAGCTGTTGTCCGCATCGTCCTCGGACGCATCCTGCGAATTTTCATCCAGATCAAGGGTGTTCTGGCCCGCCTCGCCGCGATGGACCTCGTCGATGATGGCGTTGAGCATGGCCGTGTCCGGTGAAAAGCTCTCCTTGAAATCGTCCGCCATCTGCTCGGTGTCGGCAAACTGGACCGGCTCGACCTCTTCTTCGGCGGAGGGGTCGATCTGCTCCGGCTCGCCCTCGATGGGCGGGACGATCAGCGCGTCGGACGCCTCGTTGCGCTTGCCGTATTCCAGCAGCGCCTCCTGCAGCTCCTGCGGGGTCTGATAGCGGTCCTCGGGCTTGAATGCGCAGGCCTTCAGCAGAATGTCCGCCATTTCATAATCTGCGTACATGGGAGCCGGCAGCTGCTGACCGGTCACGCGCAGCTTGTCTGCCGCGCGGGCAGACGTTTTTTCGTCCTCGAACGGGCCGTGGTTGCCGTTGTAGATGCGGTAGAGGATCATGCCGACAGAGTAGATATCGGTCGTCGGCTCGATCGTCCCAAGCAGGCTGAACAGCTCCGGCGCAGAGAAGGAGCTGAGCATATTTTCCGGCATCGAGCAGTATTTCAGCTCGTCGATCTTCGCGATGCCGAGGTCGCCCAGCAGATAGTGCCCCGAACTGCTTAAGTACACGTTCGACGGCTTGACATTGCGGTGGATCAGTCCCGCCTCGCGCAGACTGCACAGCGCGCTGCACAGATCCAGACCCAGATTGACCGCGCCCGACTGCGTCATGGGCGTTTCGGCAAGCACCTCGGAGAGCGTCTGGCGGTATTCGGCCAACAGATAAATTTCAAAGCCGACGCCGTCCTCCTTCGGCTCGATCTGATAGCTGCGGTAGCAGCCGATGTTCGGGCTGGCGGAAAGCTTTTCAAGCGTCTCGAGTTCCGATTGATAATCGGCGGCGACCTGCTTGTAATAATTCTGCGCGTCCTCGACCGTGGCCGCCGCTCCGGTGAACATCAGCGCGTCGACCTGCTTCTGCGATTCCGGGATGCAGATGTGCTTCAGATAATAGGACTGATTGCTTTTTGTGCTCTTTACGATATAGACAGATGTACCGCCGCGCACGCTGATGCATTTGACGACTTCCATGTTCGTCAGCAGCGGCGATATCATTTTCAGTTCTGGCAAACCATTCGCCTCCTTTACAAACACATCTTTATTCTATGTCATTTTCATAAAAAATGCAATACAATATCTTGTCCCATCCACTTGGAATCTGTAACAATCTGTGATATACTGTCTCCTGTGTCTGAATAAACGCATCGCTCCGCCGCACAGAAGGCCGGAGCACAACAGTTGGAGGCCCATTTATGGAATTGAAAACCTGTGAATACTGCGGCACGGCATACGATGCGCGCCTGCGCCAGTGTCCGCTGTGCGGACGCACCGCGGCAGGCCCCGCGGCTCCCGCAGAGCCGGAGCGCACGTCCCCCGTGCCGGAAAAGTCCGCGCAGAGCGCCCCTGCGGAGCGTCCCGCGCCGGGCAGACGTCTGCGGCAGGATGCAGGCGCGCCGAAGGCGGCCAGAGGCTACGCGGGCAAGCGCCTGCGCACCGCGTCCGCGCCCCAGCCGTCCGACGCGCAGAGCGCACCCGGCGAAGCCGTCTACGCCATCCCCAAGTGGATGATGACCGTTCTGTGCGTGATCCTCGGCGCTGCGGTGCTGGGCGGCGCACTGCTGGCGTTCAGCCGCCTCGGCTGGTCGCCGCTGTACCGTGAGCCGGCGCTCGAAGCGCCCGTGCAGGCCGCTGAACCTGCACAGCCGGAGCCGGAGCAGGCGACTGTCCAGCCGCCCGCCGGGACGGAGCAGCCGGATGAGAACCGCTACATGAACGAGGAGGACCAGAAGCACGACCAGACGCCCGAACCCGAGCAGAATGAGTCCAGCGTAAGCTGCACCAGCCTGACGCTTTCCGCCCCGACCGTGACCTTTGAGGAAGCGGGCCGCTTCTTTAACATCACCTTCACGCGCACCCCGGCTGACTGCACAGAGCCCGTTGCGTTCTCGTCCAGCGACGAGACGGTCGCGACCGTCTCCGAGCAGGGCAAGATCATCGCCGTGAACGCAGGCTCCGCCGTTATCACTGCCCAGTGCGGTGAACAGACGGCCCAGTGTCTCGTGACCTGCGACTTTGCCTATGTCGGAACCGGAGCGGCGGAGGGCGACCCGGCAGAGCTGGCGCTGAACAAGGATGATCTGACGTTCATGAACGCGGGCGAGCAGTACACCCTTTCCGTGACCGGCGCGCCGGACGGCGCAAAGATCACGTGGCAGAGCAGTGATGAATCCATCGTCACCGTCTCCGAAAACGGCGTCCTGACCGCAAAGGGCAAGGGTACAGCGACGGTAAAAGCCGCCGTCGACGACAGTGAGCTGACCTGTATCGTCCGCTGCAATTTTGAGGACAGGAGCGGCGAAGGCGAGTGCACCATCAGCAACAGCGATGTCACCATGGGCGTCAAGGGCGAGACCTTCCAGATCTCCTTGCGCGACGCAAACGGCGATAAGATCACCGGCCTTCTGTGGGTGTCGAGCGACCTTTCCGTCTGCTCGGTCGACGGCACCGGCGTCGTCAAGGCCGAGGGCAAGGGCACAGCCTACGTTTCCACGACCTACAACGGCGTCACCTACCAGTGCATCGTGCGCTGCAACATCAAATAAATAATTATGCACAAAACAGCCGGACGCGGGAATTCCCCGCGTCCGGTTGTTTGAATCAGGAGCACCCAAGGCTCCCCTTATCGTGCGGGGCACGACAAGGGGAGCCTTCAGTGAACCATCGACTGAACTCAGGCTCGCTTCAGATCGTCTCGACCTTGATCAGATTCGTATTGCCCGACGTGCCGGTGGTGTTGCCGCCAGTCATGACGACGTTGTCGCCCGGCTGCAGGTGCATGGCCTTCTTTGCCGCGCGTAGCGCGTTATAGAACAGCACGTCCGTCGATGTAAACGTTTCCTCGCACAGAACCGGCTGCACGCCCCACGAGAGTGCCAGACGGTACCACACACGCTCGTTTGTCGCCATGCCGATGATGTCCACTGGCACGCGGAAGCGCGAGACCATCCGCACCGTCGCGCCGGAAAGTGAGCTGACAACGATGGCCTTTGCATGGATATCGCAGGCCATGCAGCACGTCGCGTGCGAGATCGCGTCGACCATGTTCTTGATCTGGAACGCCTCGGCGCGGAACAGCGGCTCATAGTCGATATGCTTTTCCGTTTCCTGCACGATCTCGGCCATGGTCTGCACGGTTCTGACCGGATATTTGCCCGCCGCCGACTCACCGGAGAGCATGACGGCGCTCGTGCCGTCATAGACCGCGTTGGCAACGTCGGAAATTTCCGCCCGCGTCGGGCGCGGATTGTGGATCATGGATTCGAGCATTTCCGTGGCCGTAATGACGCGCTTGCCGAGCAGACGGCACTTGGTAATGAGATACTTCTGGATCGCAGGCAGCTCCGCAAACGGAACCTCCACGCCCAGATCGCCCCGGCCGATCATAATGCCGGAGCACGCCTGACAGATCTCTTCCACGTTGTCAATGCCGGTCTGGTTCTCGATCTTGGCGATGATCTCCACGTCCCTGCCGCCATGCTCGTCCAGAAACTGCCGCACATCCAGCACGTCCTGCTTCCGTGAGACAAACGACGCCGCGACAAAATCAATGCCGTTCTGAATGCCGAACAGCAGATCATCCTTGTCCTGCTCGCTCAGATAGACCTGTTCGAGTACCTTGTGCGGGAACGACATACTCTTGCAGTCCGAAAGCTCGCCGCCCGTCACGACGCGGCAGTGAATTTCCGTTCCTTCAATACCTTCCACCTCAAAAATGACCAGTCCGTTGTTGACCAGCACCGTATCGCCCACGGAAAGATCGTTTGCCAGTCCTGCATAGCTGACGGAAACGATCGTCTCGTCGCCGTCGACCTGACGCGTCGTGAAGGTGAACGGATCGCCGTCCTTCAGCGTGATCTTCTTATTTTTGAACGTGCGGATGCGGTATTCCGGCCCCTTGGTGTCGAGCATGATGGCGATGGGCAGCTCCAGCTCGCGCCGCACCTTGCGGATCATATCAAATTTCTGCTGGTGCTCCTCATGCGTCCCGTGTGAAAAGTTCAGCCGCGCGACGTTGAGCCCCGCCCGGCACATTTCCGCAAATACCTCCTCCGAGCTGCTGGCCGGGCCGATGGTACAGACGATCTTCGTTTTTCTCATATGAAATTCCCCCTATAAAACAGGACGGCAGAACCATGGTCATGGTTCTGCCGAAAGCTATGCACGCTCCGATGCGAATAGAACGCCTCCCGGCGCCTATGACAGACTCCACCGCTCGCACCGACCGCATTTTAGCACAGCACATTGCCGCTGTCAATTCGCAAGAATTACTGATTATGGGATTTCTCACGCTTCCTGCGCCGTTCAATTTGACGGTGCAGCAGGCTCAGCGCGTCGGAAAGGGAGCCGATTGCGTCCATTAACCCCGAGGAAACGGCCTCTTCGCCGTATAATACCGTACCGACGTCCGTTGCGATCTCATCTGTCGCCATCATATAGCGCAGGAAGTCCTCGCGGGAGATATGCGAATTCTTTGTCACGAAATTTACGATCTGCTCCTGGATCTGATTGAAATACTGATACGTCTGCGGCGCGCCGACTACAAGCCCCGTCATGCGCACCGGATGGACGGTCATGCTGGCCGTCGGGACGATGAGGCTTTTCTTGGCCGACACCGCCAGCGGAATGCCGATGGAATGCCCGCCGCCCAGCACCAGAGAGACGGTGGGTTTTTTCATCCCCGCGATCAGCTCCGCAATGGCAAGCCCCGCCTCGATATCCCCGCCGACGGTGTTCAGAAGCAGCAGCAGCCCGTCAATTTCCTCGCTTTCCTCCACGGCCGCGAGCAGGGGAATGACGTGCTCATATTTTGTCGTCTTGATGTTCTCCGGCAGCGCCTGATGGCCCTCGATCTGTCCAATGATCGTCAGCGTGTAGATCGTCCCCCGCGCCGTCTTTGTCGTTGAGGCACCGAGGTCGATCAACTCCTGCCGCGCCTGTTCTTCCTTCTTTGCTTCACCCATATTCATGTGCTCCTGTCTGTGTAAGATTAGCTATCCCGTAGGGGCCGACGACTCTGTCGGCCCGAGCAGCAGGCAGAGATTTTTCGGAAATTCAGGGCGAATCCGCAAGCGCTTGCCTTTTTCACTGTAGGGGCCGATGCCCACATCGGCCCGCTGGAAAGTTACGAATTCTCTGCAGATTTCCGTAAAAACGGTGTGTTCTGCCGGTGCGATGTGGGCATCGCCCCCTACAACTGGCGCATTGGAGCCCTACCGCCCGTCCTCGCCGTTCATGTCCGTCAGGTGATACTTCCGGTACGGTCTGCTTCTAGTGGCGTTCATATCCTGCAGGGAGAAACGGTGTTCCTCCTGCCCGTTCAGGCAGTTCATATCGTCCAGCGCACAGGTGCGCGCATCGTCGTGGGACAGGCCGTTCATGTTTTTCAGACTGAACGGCTCTTTTTTCTGCTTCTTATTCATGGAAAAGCCTCCTTTTGCATAGCTTTCCGTGAACAGCGGGCAGATATACAGGCCCCGCCTGCACGCTTGCGCATACAGGCGGGGAGACGGGACGTCAATCCTTGCGGCAGTTCATGTTGGTGATGCTGCAGGCCATGTCCGGCTGCTCGTTCACCGCGTTCATATCCTGCAAAGACGCAGTCTGCTCCGGCTGACCGGCGCGGCAGTTCATGTCATTCAGGGCGCAGGTGCGCTTGTCGTCTGCGGACAGCCCGTTCATATTGTGCAGGCCGAGTGTGTTGGAATTGTTTTTCATTGGATATCCTCCTAAAATAGAAATAATAATCATTACTAATATTATTATACACAAAGAGTTGTATTTGTCAAGCCCCAAAATAAAAAAACCTCTGCCCAAATTGGGCAGAGGGAGATAAATATTGATTACGTTGCGCCGTTTTGCCAGCTGAGCGTGATAGAGTATGGCAGAACAAGATGGTCCATGTTGAGCGTCCCGCCTGTGAGATAATTGACGCTTTCCAAGCTGCTGACATAAGCGCCGCTATAGGCGACTCCTGTTTGATCGAAGACTGTCAGTGTAAAGCCGCAGTTGTCAAAGTATGCGCCGTCCAGCGTGATAAGTGCCTCGGTGGTTCCGGCAAGATAGCTTTTTGTACGGTTGTCATCGTTCGCCAGGACAGTCTCGTCGTTGTTGACTATGGCCAGCCGTTTTCCGTCAAAGGCCATCGCGCGGACAGTCGCGTATACCGGCGAATACAGATCATCGGGTGAATAATCAGAACGCAGCACGAGCTGATACAGTCCATCCGCGTTCTGTGTCAGAACGCAGATGCGCCCCTGGGTCTGCTGGATGCAGACGAAATCCGCTGTTTCTGTTATGTTTACATAATCATCTTCCGGCTCAAAATCCGATACCGCCAGCTTTTGCAGAGTGTCACCTGTTTTGCAGTCGATTAAGGTTACATAATATGTGTTATTTTCAACCGTATGAAGTAAAAGCCGCGTTTTGTCCGGCGTCAGGCCAAGGTGCTCGATGCGCGTCTCCGGGTCGACCGGGAAGAAGCAGGTCAGCTGATCGGTATAGACCTCGTTTGTGTTCCCGCCGTAAAACGCGCTGGCCTCGGCATCCGGGGCAAGCGGCCCGTAGGGGAGCATATAGACGCCATAGCCGCCCGGAATGCGGCTTGTGTCGACCAGCCGGTCTTTGTCCGTCCGGTTGCCGAACCAGAAGAAGCAGGTGTCGCCCGTTATAACGCTTTCTACGTTCATCCAGAACCGGTCGCCCTCCATGACGCTGGAAATGCCGCGGCCCGAACCCGTTCCGTCCATATTCTTGTCAATGCCAAGCTCTACGTACTCATCCGGCAGAACCGGAATGCGGAAAAAGCGGCCTAAGGCGGCCTGTGCGCGTTCACCAAGCCATTCGCTGTCCGCTGAGGCGTCCTGCCAGTTGACAAGGGGGTCATAATTAACGCCCGGAAGATCGATGGAAAACTCAAACGGATATTCGTCGTAATAGTCTGCAAACCGGATCGTCATGGAACCGCTTTCGCCAGGCGAAAGTGTGTCCAGCAGGGACTGATACGCCGTTGAGAAGCCGAAGACATCGTCGCTGCCGGTCGTGGCCGCGTCGCGGTAAAAATTGATCTCAACGCCGCGGTAGCTCATCTCCGGCTGCTCCGCCTGTCCGGCGGGCAGAAAGCGGAAGCTCGTCTCCGCACGATAATCCTGCGCGGAAAACTGCACAGTGCTCTCCCAGTTCAGCTTGTACCGCATACCGGTTTTGAGCTGCACGGTCAGCCCATCGGCCGCAGCCGGGTCGCCGGAGAATATGTGCTCCTGAAACAAAATTTCCTCGCGCGGCGCACTGACCGCCTGCGCAGCCAATGCCGTGCCGCAGCCGCACACCAGTACAAGCGCCAGAAAGATCATCAGCGTTTTACGCATCCTCGTCCTCCTTGCCGGTCAGCTCGGTCAGCGCTCTGGAAACGCGGTCAGATTGATAGCTGTACGTCTCCTTGACATAGTCCATCAGTGTTTTGCCCTGTTCGTCCAGCTCTGTTGTCTGCACGTCGCCCGCGATTTGTCCCTTGTGCAGCAGAACGGCCCGTCCGATAAAGCCCGTCACTTCCTCGATCAGATGTGTGGACAGGATCACCGTTTCGTGCGGCTCGAGAATGCCGAGCAGAACCTTATAAAAATCCTCGCGGTTGAAAACATCGTTTCCCGCAAACGGCTCGTCCATCAGGATATAATCCGCGCCCTGCGACAGGGCCATGATGACCTCAAACTGGTTTTTCTGCCCGGTCGAGAAGCTGCGGATGGGCTTGTCCATCGGAAGCTGAAAGAAGTCCATCAGGCCCTCAAAACGCCTGCCGAGGAACGTCTCAAAGTGCTCCTCATAAAATTCCCGGTGGACTTTGGCGGTCAGGGCGGGGAAGAAGCTGTGCTCACACGTGGCGAAGGAAAACCGGCCGATGTTCTGCCGCGTGATCAGTTTGCCGTCCAGCGTAATACCACCAGCGTCATATAAGATCAGCTGCAGAATGCACTTCATCAGCGTCGTCTTGCCCGCGCCGTTCTCGCCGAACAGCCCGACGATCTCGCCCGGCCCGACAGAAAGCTGCACATTGTCCAGCGCCTGCGTCTGGCCGTAGCGCTTGCAGAGATTTTTGATTTCCAGCATCAGAAAAACGCCCCCCAGATATTTAAAGTTTCCTCCGGCGGCATACAGCGTGCCGGAACACCATTTCGGTAAAGCAGGACAAATATCCATAGCAACAGCAAAAACAGGATAAGCGCCGCGCCGCAGGCCGCCGCAGGGATCGCAAGACAGCGTCTGGACAGCTCATTTTTGTCTTTCAGCCGCTTCATGAGATAAATGCTCTTTGTCTCCGTGAAAAACGACCTGTAATTGGCGAACGCGCGCAGCGCGCAGAGGGCCGTATAGGCCCAGAAGACGGTGAATTTGTGCCGCAGGAGTGTATTCAGAGTCGGCATGACCGCGCCCTGCCGCAGAATCTGTGTCCCGTAGCGAAAAATATAGAGTTCGCGCAGCGCGTTCTGATATTCCCGCAGAAACGTGTACAGCGCGACCAACAGCATCGCCAGAAACAGCAGGCCGAAATACGAAGCGTCCCATTTCAGCCCCATTCCGGGCAGCGTGTACCGCGAAAGGCGTTTACTCCACTTCATCTGCCAGCCCGTCCTTTCCGTTATGTGTCTGCGTCAGCCCGAACCCCAGAAAGCCGAGCCCGACAAGCAGCGCCGCGATCGCATGGAAAATGCCCGTGCTCCTGCCTGCGCCATACTGAACCGGCAGGCACAAGACCAGAAGCAGCGTCAGTCCCATGCAGACCAGCCAGCTGCGGCTGCCTTTCCTGCGTATGCCAAGCTGCATATACGCGGTCACGCAGCCAAGTGCCAGCACGAACAGCGCGTTGCGCGTCCATACATACCCGTCCGCCAGCGGGAAAAGCCCATGCAGGAAACCGCTGCGGTAGAAATCCACGAACACGCCCTGCGGGCCTGCCGAATACCGGGCGCTGCTTGCGTTCCAGAACGCCGCGCCCACAGACGCCATGATCTGCACGCACCACAAGACCGCATAGCAGAGCGCGTTGCATGCGCAGCTCCACAGAAAGACGCAGCGCTCTGATACCCGCAGCCGCCGCAGCGTATAGCCGTACCGGCTGTTTGAACCGAAACAGGACGCCAGCAACACCTGAAGCGCGAGAATCCCGGCCCGGAACGAATGCTGCAGCGCAGTTTCCAGTCTGCTGCCGGACAGCGTAAGCGCTGTTCCGCGCGCGATACACACCCAGGCAAGGATCAACTCGACCGCCAGCAACCCCAGCGCTGCCAGCAGCAGCCGGTTCAGCGCCGCACGCGTATGCAATCCGAATACGGATACCTGTTTTTTCATTGCGCTTCCTCCTCCCACGCCTGCTCAATGAGACGCAGCGCCTCTTCTTTGGAAATTCCCAGCTGCCGCAGTGTGCGGGCCATGGTGCACAGCTCGTCTGATAAGACCTCCCGCCGCAGCGCATCCAGTATATCCGGCGGCAGCGTCATGCAGCTTTTTGCGCCTGTACGCGATTCCATCAGATGCTCTTCCTCCAAAATGTGAAACGCTTTCTGCACCGTATTCGGGTTAATGCCGAGCAGCGCCGACAGAACCCGGCGCGAGGGCAACTCGTCGCCGTCCTGAATCGTCCCGGCGATCGCACCCCGCTTGATAAAGTTGATAATTTGCAGATACACCGGCGTCCCATCCACTGCGCGGAACGCTTCAAACGACACCATATCCGTCACCACCGTATTACTCAACTCATACACTTTGTAACCGTATTATACACATAGTACACTTGGCTGTCAAGCCTGTCCCTTGACATTTCCCCGAAAAGCGGGTACTCTGAAGAAAACAGCTTGTACGCCTTTCAAAACAGGAGGCCCCCTATGTCCGATCTGACCAAACGCGCGCTGGAACAGTCGCTCAAAAATTTGCTTCTGCAAAAGCCGCTCCATAAAATCACCATCAGCGATATCGCCGATGACTGCGGTATCAATCGCATGACGTTCTATTACCATTTCAAAGACATCTACGATCTGGTCGAATGGTCGTGTCAGGAGGACGCGGCGAAGGCGCTGGCAGGAAAGAAGACCTATGAAACATGGCAGCAGGGCTTTGAGCAGATCTTCGAGGCCGTTCTGGCGAACAAGCCCTTCATTATGAACGTCTACCACTCCGTCAGCCGTGAACAGGTTGAAACTTATCTCTATAAGCTGACCTACGATCTGCTTGAAGGCGTGGTCGAAGAGCAGGCCGCCGGTATGTCTGTCCGCCCGGAGGACAAGGCGTTTATCGCCAACGTCTATAAATACGCCTTTGTCGGCCTCATGCTCGACTGGATCAAGCATGACATGAAGGGCGACCCGAAGGAGATCATCGACCGCCTTGACCGCGTCATCCACGGCAGCGTCGCCGCCGCGCTTGACCGCTTCCGCGTGGACAAGCCTGCATCAAATCCGCCGGTCTGATAAAAAACTGAACAATTCAATGCCCGGTGATAAGAACCTTATCACCGGGCGTTTTCTGATGATGGCGCATTTTTGGAATCTGTAGTATGCTCATACCATCGAAAGGGAAACATAAAGCATCGTTTCCAGACATTTATGGAGGTATGAATCATGTATTATTCGAGCGGCAATTATGAAGCGTTTGCAAGACCCAAAAAGCCGGAGGGCGTCGATCAGAAATCGGCCTATATCGTCGGCAGCGGACTTGCGGCCCTGACGGCGGCCTGCTATCTCGTCCGTGACGGACAGATGAAGGGCGAACGGGTGCATATTCTGGAGAAGGATTCGATCCCCGGCGGCGCCTGCGACGGCTATAAGTTTGAAAATGTCGGCTATGTCATGCGCGGCGGCCGCGAGATGGACAACCATTTCGAGGTCATGTGGGATCTGTTCCACTCCATCCCGTCTATCGAGACGGAGGGCGTGAGCGTCCTTGATGAGTATTACTGGCTGAACAAGGAGGATCCCAACTACTCCCTCTGCCGCGCCACCGTTAACCGCGGGCAGGATGCACACACCGACGGCAAGTTCGACATTTCCGACAAGGGCGCGATGGAGATCATGAAGCTGTTTTTCACGCCGAATGAAGACTTGCAGGACAAGCGCATTACGGACTTCTTCGACGATGAGGTCTTCAACTCCAACTTCTGGCTCTATTGGCGCACGATGTTTGCCTTTGAAAACTGGCACAGCGCCCTGGAAATGAAGCTCTATATCCAGCGCTATATCCACCACATCGGCGGCCTGCCCGACTTCAAGGCGCTGCGCTTCACGAAATATAATCAGTATGAGTCCATGATTCTGCCGATGATCGAGTATCTCAAGGGCTTCGGCGTTCAATTCCATTATGGCGTGCAGGTCGTGAACGTGGAATTCGACTGCACCCCGGCTCGCAAGCTTGCCAAGCGTATCGATATCATCCGCGAGGGGAAAGAGGACGCCATCGATCTGACAGAAAACGATCTTGTTTTTATTACCAATGGCGGCTGTGTCGAAAATTCCTCCCGCGGCAGCCAGAACGAGCCTGCCCCCTATAACACGGAGATCAAGCCCGGCGGCGGCTGGGATATGTGGCGCAAGATCGCCGCACAGGACCCGTCCTTCGGCCATCCTGACAAGTTCTGCTATGACCCCGAGCAGACGAACTGGATGAGTGCAACCGTCGAAACGCTCGATCAGAAGATCATTCCCTATATCAAGAATATCTGCAAGCGCGACCCGTTCACCGGTCATGTTGTGACCGGAGGCATCGTCACCGTCAAGGATTCCAGCTGGCTCATGAGCTGGACGATCAACCGCCAGCCGCAGTTTCGCGCGCAGCCCAAGGATCACTGCCTTGTCTGGGTCTATTCGCTCTTCACCGATAAGCCCGGCGATTATG
>OLRV01002349.1_pt1 | contig 14658 bp, 8 predicted proteins | sample 1672421 | NCBI WGS metagenome assembly OLRV01 (sample SAMEA3136684, study PRJEB25190) | human gut metagenome | biome: human gut; feature: human-associated habitat; material: faeces | place: Austria | collected 2013
CCCATTACAGCGATTGCTTTGCCCTGATGGAGAGCATTGAGAATGAACTCATCGATACATTTGAGAACTCCCTTCGCTATGTCAATTCGCTTGATGTGACGGCTCTGATCGAAGCCATCTACGATATGGTCGATCAGAATCAGGCAGCGTGTCGAATTCTAATTCTGGGGAATACAAACGCAACCGTCCTTATGCGGATGATTGCCCTGGCCAAGGCGGACAGCATTGCTTACTGGCGGAAAGAACTGCCCGGAGCCAGTGAGACAGAGCTGGAAATGATGTATACCCATCTGTCAAACGGTTTGATGCATGTCGTCGTGGAGGGCTATGACAAGTACAGCAAAGAGGAAATGGTCCGTTTTGTCAACCGGGTAGTAAAAGCCAGTCTTTCGCTGTTCCAATCGCCCCAAAGACCTCTTGCTTAACATAGGCCTTATGCTTGCGTGGTATAATAAGCTTTGCAAAATGGTCGATGGTCAAAGGAAAGGATGGAGAAAATCAGTCATATTTTATGAAAAATGAGCATAAGAAAACCCCGGAAAATGCGGATTTTCCGGGGTTTTTGAGCTTTTGAGTTGTGAATTTGCGTCCGATCAGCGCTTGGAGAACTGAGGTGCGCGACGGGCGGCCTTCAGACCGTACTTCTTACGCTCACTTGGCAGAAACCCTTGTATTTGCAACGACTTGCGGGTTTGACGAATGAAATTTGTCGTCGATTTTGTCTTTTAAGGTGTGCGTATGGTGCCTGCGGGGGATAGTTATGTGGTAGGATCGGACGGGAAAACCTCATTGATCTGCTTTGCAGACTCTGTCCGTTTTTCTGCGCTCTTGGCCTGTGCGTAGATTTTGAGGGTAACATCGGGATTCTTGTGCCCGGCATAATCCATTACCGTGCGAACATCGACCCCACTATAAATCAGGTTTGTGATATAGGTCTTTCGAAGCATGTGTGTTTTAACCGGGAAGTCAATGATATAGCGTACATTGGGATTGTGGGCAGCAGTCCGGCCTGCTTCCCGATTGACGGAATGAGACTTCTTTCCATGCTGTTTATAGCGGATATATTCGTCCGGTCCAACGCTGCGTCGCTTTATCTTTCGCCACATATTCCGGAACTGAGTCTCACTTAAGGGAAGTCCACTGCTATTACAAATGACGAAATCAGAGGCAACGCTCTTTTTGATTCCTTTCAAATGATTGAAAAGGGGCACTGGAATAGGTATATTACGGTGGCCAGCTGCGGTCTTGGTCACATTGGAAATCTCCGGACGATTGTGGCAAAAGATACATGTACGCGTAACCTCGATCTGCGGAGTGTCCGCATTGAGATCAACGCAGTCCCATTGGAGTGCCAGAGACTCCTCGCGCCGCAGTCCTGCATAAAGCCCCAATTTGACAAACGTTTCCAGAGGATAAATTCCTTTGATCGCGGCAAGTAGCGTGGCAACCTGCGCATCCGTCAAGTATTCCTCCCCTGTATCCTCTTTTTCGCGCCTCACGCGTTTAAAGGTATACTTTGTCGTTGGGTCAACCTGGATCAAATCACAGGTGAGGGCATCGGCAAAAATCTGTTTGATTAGCATAGAAGCCTTGCGATAAACGGACGCGGACTGCGCCTCTGCTACAGCCATAGCCTTCTTTATATCTTCGCCGGTGATGTCGATCAATCGCTTGTCACCAAGCACAGGGATGAAGTGTGTGCGGATGATCTGTTCATAATTGTTATAGGTGTTCCGCTTTAGGTCAGCGGACTTATCCGACAGCCACTCCGTTGCGCGTTCGCTGAAAGTTGGGAATTCCTTAATTTTGCGGCGAAGACGAATCTCGGCCTCCCGCTTTTTTACCTTCTCGTCGCGCTCTGCAATTGTTCTACCATAGACAGTGATATACTTTCCGCGTTCATCGCGAATGCTTTTATAATAGTACTCGATTCCATTTCGAACTACTGTCTTTTCTTTTCTCCGGGGCATCAATTACGCCCCCCTCTTTCCATTACCACCGCGAAAGCTGGGGCAAAAATCCGCTCTGCCGCGAGCCACGCCATCACGCCGCTGTTCGATAAATTTCCTCAAATCCTCTTCGCGATAGCGGACGTTTCCCTTGCGCCGGTATTGGACAGCAGGAAGTTCCCCCGCTGCGCGAAGGCGGTCAAGATTTGAAACTGAGATCCCTAAGTATTTCGCCGAGTCCCGGCGATCGAGTAAAATGGGATTCATGGCGTCTCCTTTTCTAATTGATTTTTCCGAGACGCCATGATAAAATAACCTTGCACTGGTACTTGATGGCTTCTCGCTGTCTTGTATCCTGCACCTCCCGCCGGCAAGCGGGAGGTGCTTTTTTATTGGCCGAGGCTTTTCGTTCAGCCTTCCTGCTTCGTCAATGATAGCATTTCCACAGGCGTAAATTCCGAGACGGCCTTCCCGTACTCTTGCTTAAGGCTCTGATGGCTATCAGCCACTTCCTGTTTCGTAGATAGATGTATCTCCGCAGGCGTTGATTCCGGGCGAGCCGGCCCGTATTTTGTCGTTATTTCAGAGAAATAACTTGAAGACTATCTGTCTTCTCCTCTAAAATAACACAGGTGGCGATAAAAGTCAATATATAGATGTAAAAAAATAAATCATAACACTCAAAATGTTAATACAATCATTTCTGCCAAACGCCATTTCGCTTATCTTACGTTGACTTTTTTTCGTTCTTGTGGTACTATTAATCAAACAAATTGGGAGGTTTGTATATGGGTGAAGATGCAAAGATGCCAAAAGAATTGGAAAAATTTGAAGACTACTATATGCGAACGATGGAAATTACAGGAAGTAGAGATAATTTCCCCAAAGATCCTCAACTGGTAAAAGATGTAATCAACTTGTTCCTACAGCAAAATCCAAGAGTTTCGCAGGTGGATATTGCAACCAAATATGAACTCGCCCCAAGCCTGTTTTCTCGATTTCTAAGGACAGATAATGTAAAATCAAAAGCAGAATGGAATCGGGTAGCATATAGACTGGGGTTGGATATTGATTTAGCAAGGTATATAAGAAACGCACGAGAACTAATTGAGTTAATTTGGTCTTGGCAACAAATCTACTATGGTGAGCGTCTGACTCGCTTTATAGAAGGAACATTTGAAACGGCTGGCCTTATTCCTTATCCACCAAAGCACTTGGAAGATACGGAAGATTCAGAAAAAAGCTATGAGAATATGCGCTATTTTCTGATTAATAGCACAAATGAAGAAGCATGGTTCTTCTATTACTTCAAAGGCCGTGACACACTTGCCTCAGATGTTGTCTTCAACTTGCTATCCAACGAGAATATTTCGACGGTTCATATGATTATCATTCTTAATAGCGAAAACGCCTTTGAGGATGTAAAGCAAACCTTTCGCAGAAAGGATTGGAGAAATAATCTGCGCTATGCTTCTTTGACTGTTCTTCGGGTTGACGATGAAATTTCTACCATCATTAATGAGTATTCAGATGGAGATTTGGGGCTCAAAAAGCGGTCTGAGCAAGGAAGTGGCACGAGCACCGTGCCTTCCGCAACTCCGCAGTGACCCCAGCGGCCTAGACAGTCACGCTCAGGCGGGGAAATGTAACTTCGTACCCCCGCACCTGCCCCCTAATCCCAGCGTAGCATAATCGAGTATATTGTCAATACGTTCGGAAGGACAAATTCCAAGGAAATCACTCTCTATCTAAGGGAAGGCTACCTGCTGTTTTCGGCAAGTGGTCTTCCTTCATTTATTCAACCGATGCGGCCTATTCTCGACAACTGGCTCAATGCTTAACTGGCATCCCTGCTCTGACACATCAAATGCGTATTTACGTTTCGTGAGTCGCGCGGCGTATAGCAATTGCTTTCGCAGTCGCACTCAGCCCCTTCAGAGCCCCATAGTGTCATGCCGTGGGGGTAGGCGGGGTTCAGGCACACGGGGAGGCCAACGCCCATCACGCCCGTGCCTGAGTCATTACAGAGAAAGAGCAGCCATTCCTAGGAATGGCTGCTCTTTTGTTCGTTTTGCGATTGGTATTTCAGGGTGTCTGTGGGGTCGGGAGCCATCTACTTACCAATACTTGGGATACTTGCTGGTGCTCTGCTGCTTTTCGGCATACTGCCACCAGGGAACTTGGGTGGCAAAGTCCGTCAGCTTGTCCCAGAACTGATCGGCCAGCGTCCCCTTGTCCACGTAGACCGTGACAGTATAGGTCTTGCTGCTGCCGTCCTCCATGGCGGCGGTGTAGGTCACGGCATTGGTGAAGTTCACCGTTACGCCGTTACCGGGCGTCAGAGACTTGACGCCGTTTGTGGCGATGACGGGGGTCAGCTTCGTCACATCCGTGCCGCGGGGCAGTGTGATGGTAATGGTGTTGGTGGTGTTGTTCACCGCACCGGCCACGCCATTGATGGAGAAGCTGGTGATGCCCTTGACAGTCGTTGTGGCAGTCTCCCACTTACAGGTGATAGACACATCGCCCGCAGGCATGGTAAAGCGTCCGTTACTGATGGTTTTGGTTTCGCCGCCCGCTTTTTCCAGCGTATAGGTCAGAGAACCAGACACCATCTGATAGCCGTTGTCGGGCGTTACGGTAACGATGATCTCGTCACTCGCATCCGCCATGGTGCGGTTAGTGGTGATCGTACCACCCTTGGGTGCGCGTATCGAAATCTTATACGCGCCGGTATCCGGCGTATCGGTGCCACTGCCATAGGCGGGGATCTCCACCTTCAGGGCAGCACTCTTACCTCCGGAGGCGTTTACGACCACAATGTAAATGTCACGTGCATCCTCAGTCAGATTGCTGAGGGTGAAGGTTATCTCACCCGTGCTGGCCGTACCCTTAGTGGTGGATTTCATGATTTCATCCGCAGTGGGAGCTGTCGCGCCGTGATCCACCACCTTGTAGAAGTAGTTGCCTGCCTCGCTGGAGGTGAACTTCACGGTTGCACCGGTCTTGCTGGTGCGGGTGGCGGAGCCGTTGGACAGGGTGGGGGTACCAGGAGACGCAGCTTTCTGAATGGTAATGGTGTACTCCCGGGTAGGGCCTTCGTTGTCTTCCGTAAGATCCTTCTGCGAACGCACGACGAACTTTATTACTGTGCCCAGCGTCATATTGCAGGCTTGTCCGTTCGCATTCCACGCCGCTGTATCTCCATCTCTAAAGACCTTGGCATTCTTGGAATACGTCAGCTTAAGAACCATATTGGCCAGATTGGTTGTATCCATATCAGCAGGCAGCGTGATAGTAAATACCTTACCAACCTGATTGCAGGTGCCGACCGGACTGCCATTGGCATCAAGCAGGGCAACCTCCTCCAAATCACATTCTTCACTCAGATAGTTGGGATCTTCCGTAAAGGTAGCGACCACGTTGACGGCCTCATGTTTGGTTGCCGGCATAACGAAGGTTGTCTGAGCTGCAGTGCTATTCGTAATTTCAACCTGAGCGTTATCGGAACCATAAGTCGCGCTCCAACTCTGGAAAACATATCCGGGATTGGGCTGCGCCTGCAGCTTGACCTCCGTTCCTTCAACTACGGTGGCAATACTTGCAGCCGCTTCTTCTGTGCCGATCTGAGCTGTGGCAGTGCCCATGCTCTCGTCATTTACCGTGACATTCACATTACCATAATCCTTCGCTGCAAAGATGGCCTTAATGGTATAATTTGAAGTTCCGTCAACAGTGAAGCAAGGCCGTTCGATACCTCCATACCCTGCGTCATAGTCAAAGTTCACCGGCTCATCCTTTGTTGTGTTTCTGATTTCCCAACCGGTCAGTTTGTAACCAGCATTCTTTGTGCCAGTAGCAATAGTCGCAGAGACTTTCGCATCAGCAATCACTGTCCGAGTAACGGAGTCATACGCGTGCCGTCTAGCGCTGAAATCGTATGTTGATGCAACCACTGCCCAGTCACCGATCATTAACGATACGTCGCCTGCATTAAAGTCGCTTGCGGTCAAAGTGACTTGTGATCCGACTGCCTTAAACACAGCTTTAAGTGAGACAGCCTCTGCCGGCATATCGAACGTCAGATCTGCTTTTTTCAATTCATCGCCAGACAGCAAACCAGTAGGCGCTGCCACCACTACCCAATGGTCGAACTTGGCATCGTATAAGTCCGTATTGAATAAATTGCACTTCTGAGGAACGGCCTTGACCACGATGTGATCGCCTGCTTTTGCCTCGCTGGCAGACGTACCATTTACGGTGATCTCAGTTGCTCCCATCGGTGAAGTCTCATTTCCAACATTGACTATATACTCTCCATCGACCGTGGCGGTAATTGCATAGACTACCGTGGCCTTCAGGGTCACAGTATACGTCTCACTGTCATGATAGCTGTCGTTGGCGGTGAACACAAGCGTAGTCGTTCCGGCTTTGTCGGGCGTATAGCTGTAAGTGGACCCGTTGATAGGAGTAGCCTCAGCAGCACCGTTCACCTTCACCGTGTAGGTCAGAAAATCGTCCTCCGCATCCACGAAGATGTCAGCCAGATCCAGCGTCCATTCCTTATCCACCGCAACCGTAGCGGTCGCAGGATTCTCCACGCCTGTCTTGATGGTAGGCGCGGTGTTCGTATCGCTGCTTCCCGTGTCAAACGTCATACGCAGGCTGTAGTAGACAGTCGTTTTATCACCAGAACTAATCGTAACTTCATTCAGGTAATAATTACTTGCATACGTTCCCTGAGCGGTTATAACCATTTTCAGCGGATAGGTCTTTTGGATCTCGCCACTCTTCGATACAGCTCCGGAAAAATCACCCGTAGCTATCCAAATCACATCAGGTAGCTTTTTGGCCAGTGTTTCCGTTACCTTGCCATCTTCTACAGTGACAGGAGCTTCAGCTGTGATCTGAATCTCTCCGGCATAGGCGACAGTAGTTTGTGTTTGCGTTGTAATATCCGTTACTGTCACCTTGTCGAGTTCCTCGTAGCTATCAATTTTTATATCCTTGATTTTCCACGCGGTAGTAGGGGTGTTCGTGCCGAAATCATTATAGATATAGGCATCGCTAAAGTTGAAGTCCGTCAGCCGCGACCATGCTACGTCGCCTTCCGCCAGGGCCTTCAGGGTCACAGTGTACGTCACACTGTCAAGCTTGCCGTCGCTCGCGGTAAACACCAGCGTAGTATCAACAGCTTCGGGTGGCGTGTAGCTGTAAGTAGACCCGTTGATAGTAGCCTCAGCAGCATCATTCACCTTCACCTTGTAGGTCAGGGGATCGTTTTCCGCATCCGTGAAGATGGTGTCCAGATTCAGTTCCCATGCCTTACCCACTGTTGCCGTAGCGGTCGCAGTGCCCTTCCTGCCTGATCTGAGGGTAGGTGCAGAGTTATCACTGCCGATCTTCGCATGCACACTGTAGTAGAGTTCCTTTTCCGTGCCATCTTCTGTGTACATGATTTTGACTATCGAAGTAGATGACTCATTTGCGTAGATTTTTTTATCGTCAGTCTGTTTTATTTGCAGGTTATTGGTCGTCTGAACGGTACCTGCATTTGATGCCGTTCCGGTATAGCCGCCAGTAGCAATCCAAATCTTCGTTGTGGCGTTTGTCTCTGCGCTGTCCGAAATAGAAATGGGTTTCTCTACGTTAATATGTACTTCTCCGGCATATGTGGTACCTTTCTTTGTAATAAGCTCAGGATGCTGCGTGATCGTGATGTCTGTGACCCTGTACTTAACTGTGGCAGAAGCTACGCTTCTTTTATCATAAACGTAACCGTCTTTGTCCGTTAACTTGAACTCCGTCAGCTGTGGCCAACTTACTTTACTTTCCTCTGTGGCATCATCCGCCGCATATGCTTTGGGTGCGGTAACCGTAAGGAAGCTCATCGCCATGAGCAGGCAAAGGAGCAGTGATACTGCCCTTTGCCATTTTACAGCTTTCATGGCTCTCTCCTTTCTTAATTAAATCTGTGTCCGTAGCTGGTCTGGTGATCCGCTACGTCGCTGTTATCTGCCACCTTATCCCAGAGCTGCTGGGAAATGCTGCGCTCAAAGATAACGGTGACGGTATAGTTTTTGCTTTCCGTACCCAGCGTTACGGTATAGGTCAGCGGACTGGTGAGATTCACGACCTCGCCGGATACCGGACTGACCACGGCTCCCGCAGGAACGGTAACGACCGGCGCGACCGCCGTGACATTCGTTCCCACCGGCAGCGTGACGGTGATGGTTCCGGCGCTCTGGTCGATTTCACCCTCCACACCCAGGACGGAGAAGCCTGTGATCTTCGCTGTGCTGGTGGTGGGCGTATTATCGTCGCCTCCGCTGCTCTTGGCAGAGATCGGCTGACCGCTCTTATTCAACACAGTGACGGTGTAGGTGCGGCTGGCCAGGTCGTTGTCGCCGCCCAGCGTGAACGTGGCTGCATTGGCAAAGTCCACCGCAATACCGGAGGTCGGCGAACAAGTTCTGCCGGTGAATTCGATATCCGTGACCAGCTTGGTGCTGGTCAGCTTGGAATCGTCCACGCCGGTAACGGTGATGGTGCTCCTGGCGTTGTCAATGGTGCCATTGTACCACTCACCGCCCGCCTGCACACGGAAGCTGGTGATCTCCGCCTGCGCCTTGGACACGACCTTGATCCGGTAGGTATTTTGCACCGTCCCGTCACCAGAGGTCACGGTGAAGGTCTGCCAGTCAGAAAAGTCCATCGCCTTCTTGCCATCCAAAGACGGGTTAGCGGTCGCCTTGTAAGAGAGGCTGGCACTGAGATACATCTCCGACGTATCCACACCGGCGTTCACCGTAAGTAGGATCTCCGTTGCGCCATCGGATGCCTTGGAGACTTTCTTCTCCAGAATGTCCGTTGCGTTCAGCACGCTGTTTTGCAGCTTGATGCTGTTGACATCCAGCTCGGCGCCGGCAGCGCCCACATCGCCATGATTCACGATGACATAATAGGTCTTGGTGGTCTTTCCGTCCTCGGCCAGCACGGTAAACGGCTGCTTAACGCCTTCCACAAAGGTCGTAGGCAGACTCGGAGCCAGCAAGGTCGCGCCTTCCGCCATCGTCACCTTCGGGGTCAGGTTCGTCAGAGGCATACCGTTGGGTACTGTAACAGTAATGGTATTCTCGCCGCTTTCGCCGCCCTCGTTGATCTCGCCCTTCTTGCCTTCGATCTCGAAGTCGGTGATGGATGCGTCTTTGGACAGTTCACGGGCAAAGTTGAACCGCTGATAATAGAAGTAGCAGGGTGTCCCCTGACCTTCCTCCAGGAATTTGAGATACCACATGGTGGCATAGCATCCCTCATAGGTCGCCATGGCGTTGTTGGTTACGCTGGTCGTATGGTGGAAATAGCCGCCATTCACATTGGCGAAGTTGTCCATCCAATGCTGCAGCGCACTGTGACCTTGGCCATCCGAGAACCTGGGATCGGCATTCCAGTCGATGCCTATACTGCAAAGGCCCATCATGACCCATGCGGCAGACTCGCTGTTGGTCGCACCCCACGCACCAAAGGAGAAGTCGGAATTCATCTTTCTCAGGATGATTTCCAGACACAAGTTCAGCTTTTCCTTTATCTGTGCGCCATAAACCGCATCTTCCTGATAGGGAGCCAGAGAGTACATGATAGCACCCACCATGTCAATGCCGAACTCGTCATAATTGCCGTAGTCCAGAATGACATTGATCAGGTTCTCCCGCGTCCATCTGGCATTATCAGGAATGGTATAGGTTCCCATATCCAGAGCCAGCAACGCAAAAATGGGGCCGTTGATGGTGTACTCGCCGGAATAGTTGTAGAGCGCTGCAACAAGGTTGTCGATCTCGTTACCCTTGCTGTCGATGTACGGTTTTCCATCGTTATACTGCGAGAGCTTCGTGCAATTAAAACCACGAGCAGTCAGCATCATGATGGTGCGGTCAAACTCGGTCATTGCCACATTTGTGGTCGTGTCCAGCTTTGCAAGCTTTGCGGCAATGTCGAAGGCATGGTCGGAGGTGTTGTAGTTTTCTAGCCGATTTTCATAGAAACCGAGATCCATCCACTCCCAATCATCATTAGCCTTACTACGATATCGGGTGATGATATTGTTACGTATCTGTTCAAGCTTGCCTATATACGCATTGGGAGCAGCTTCATCCGATATTACAACTGTGACCGTATAGGTTTTAGATGCCTTCTTGTTCTGTGCCGTGACCTTATACTGAACTGGTGAGCTGAAATCCTGCACCTCGCCGGAGGCCGGAGAAACTGTGGCAAACTCAGAAATTTCGATGGTCGGTGCAAAAACAGGAGAGATACCCTTTGGCAGCGTCATGGTGATCTCAGCCGCGCCTTCGTTGATCGTGGCTTCATATCCACCATAGCGGAAAGACTTGATCTTCCGCCCCGTCGCTACCGGAGTGCGGGTGATCGTCACGATATAGTCCTTCTCAGCGCCGTTTTCCGCAGTCACGGTATAGTGATTTTCACCGACCTGAAGCCCTGCGGGCTTCTGTGTCACTTCCGCAAATTCGGATACCGTTATATCCGGCTCTGCCGTGGTAAGGTCAGTGGCATACGGAATCGTTATGGACACACTACTGCCGGAGATCGTACCGACCGCATCACCGATTTTATAGGAGAGAATGTCATTCTCCGCAGATTCTTTTGCCGTGACAGAAACGTCATATCTAGCTTCTGTCTCATACTCCGTGTTGTAAACGACCAGTCCGATCTTTTGGGTAAAGTCGATCTCCTCGGTTTTGTCACTCGGCACATCGTTAACAGTGTAATAGAAGCCCTCACCGGCATAATCCACCTTAGGGGACAACGAGGTCAAAGTAGTTCCGACGGGCAGATTCAGCTTGATCGTCCCGTTGCTTCCGCCCTCGCCATCCGTGATGCGGGCAGAGCGAACCTTACCATCAGCTGTTTCGATGTCAAAGGTAAGTACTTTTGTGTAAGGAGTTCCCTCTTCGACGTTGATCGTCCATCTTTGGCTCAGATTCTTTTTGAATCCGTATCCGGTGGTATCACTGCCATTATAATAGGTGCCTGTTGCGCGGTCACCCGGTGTTACTGTTGCGATGGCCTGACCATCGCTCAAGCTACCAAGATTCTGGATAAATTGGCATTCATCGTTGGTTTCAACCGTAGGCGCAGGAAGATCGTTCCAAACGGTATCTTCCGGCAACCGAAGTGTTATGGTTTTGCTGGCGGTGTCGATCAATCCCCGTGATCCACCAACTGCATAGTATGTGACAGTAGGCTCTACAATACGGTGGTTTTCCAGATAATTCAGATAATACGGCGCGACCACATCCAGAAGGATATCCAATCGCTTTACTTGATCTTGGGAAATTTTATCACCTGAATTGCAGGCCGGCTTATTCGTACCAGACATCTTATAGGTTGTCCAGTGCTTGATGATATCAGCGGCAGTTGCTGTTGACCAGCCAGTGCCCTCGACCCAATAACTATGCGAGTCAGGCCAGCCAATCGTGATGTCAAATGCAATCTGGATCCTATTGGCCACAATGCAGGCCAAATTGACATCACTGGGATGGCGGCCGCCATATTGTACTGATGCGGCATTTTGGGAGTCTACTAGCGCATCGAATACCTCGTCAAACTGCTTCATAGTCGAAACCAGTTTTTCCGCTCGGGCAGTATACGCCTCCAGCTTATCAACCGTTTCTTCCTCTTCAGCGGCATTCTCAACAATTGTGATCACAGGAAGTACGACACTGCGATCTGACTTAGCATCATAGAAGCGCCAGAACTGTGTTTTGGAATAGTCCGCCGTCCCTTCGTTCAGCGGCTCGACACGATAGCGAAACGTAGTATCTTCAAAGCGTTTGCCGGTGTCTTTCCAATTCGGTGCGCCTGTTGTGTCAGTAAAATATGCAGGCGACAAATTAAGGTTGGTCGTCCCCTCCGGTAACTTCAATAGTACATACGCATTATTGATCGTGCTAAAGGAGGCCCCGCTGCTCCACCCATCAAAATGGACATAACCTTGACTTGCTATGTAGTAGTCTTCTGTTAACTCACTGAAAACCGGCCATCTTGTATGCTGTGACTCCAGTGCACTTACCGGCGTGACACAGGAAAAGAGCATGATCAGAGTCAGCAAACACATTGAGATACGCCGAAAAACTTTCATTTTTAAGGTTCCCCTTTCCGATAGATAAAACGGAGAGCGGGCGGGTGGGGAACCCTCCCGCCCGCTCTCCTTTGTCGTTTACTGCCTTCTAATAAGTTCTGTTAAGTTCTGTTGTCAGATCAGAACCAGTTAGAGTAGTCTACCGTGAAGAACCACACGATACGGGTAGAACTGGTAAACGTCATGTTGTTGGCCGCCACCATGGGAATCGCAGACTTACCGGTTCGTGTGTCAAGACCTTCAATGTTTTCATTGTACAGGCCATTGGCGTCATTGGTATACATGTAGCCACCCATGTCGCCGCAATCATTCCAGTTCAGATTATTCAGCTTAGACAGGTAGGAACCTCCGCCGAAATCAGAAGTACCGGTAAAGTAAGCTTCGTGCTTTAAGGGATTCTCATTCTGCGTTGCCCATGTGTCAAAATTCTGCAAGATAGCCATGACGCTGGTGCCGGCGGCAAAGGTATGAGGCTGCGCAATATAGGCATCCCAAGCGGTCACAATCTCCTTGACCTTGGTTTCAATGTCTGTATCTTCATAATAGTCAGACTTAATAACCTCGGTCAGGTTAATATCATAATTGCGGATACCAGTAGTAGGATCTTTCTGAACGATAACAGACTGACCCTCGACAGCAAGCTGGGCATTGTAGGTGCGGCTCTCGGTATCATTTGCAACAGTGAGAATATTGCCCGCAGTGAAGTTGAAGGAATAGCTTGTAGCAGTGACATTTGTGGCACCAGCGCCGGAGATCTTTGCGCCGTCCTTAAGCGTATAAGTAGTGGCAACACTGCTCAAAGAAGTACCCGTAGGCAGAACACCAGAAATGAAGTAGTTAATAAAGGTCCAGTCGGTGTTTCTATTAACAAAGTAGGTGTTACCCATGAAAGGATTCTGAACATTGGCGCCAAAGACATTCATAGTTTTTGTAGCCATCGTCACAGTCCCCAAGCTGAGAGGATCGTTCGAGTCGATGCCAACCTGGCCGCTGGCCAGACCTGCTGCCAGGACATAGTTGGTCGAACCGATGGTAAGGGTATGCGCCTTATTCATCAGGTTCGTCGTGAAGGTGCGAGTCGTGGTATCCCCGGTAATGGCGGTGCCATCCAGCTTAACGGTAGTACCACTGCTCACCAGATTGACAGTAACCGCAGCGTTCTTCAGATCATACTCGGTCTTGCCGGTCAGCAGAGCACGGATGTAAATGGTATCGCCAGTATTATCATCCTTCTCATAGTAGGCAGTCGCCGACCCAACAAGAATGGAAGAGACCTCTGCCGGCATAGTCGCCTCAGAATGGGTAGTCGGGGTAGACAGGCCATCGTTGACGGTGGTATCCGCGTGAACAACGGTCAGCAGAGAAAACATCATGGCAAATGCCATGCACAGCGCTACAAGGCGCTTAGAAATATTTTTAGTCATGTGTTATCCTTTCTCAAATTTTAATTTTTTCATACGGTTGATTCACTCTGTTTCAATTAGTCCATTGGCATCACCTCCGTAAAATCAGAAAAGCAAACATGAACTTCCTACTATTCTACAGCCAGATGGTAGCAGCGTGTCATATCCATGGCATCAGCCTTTAAGATAATTACCGGCGCTTCTATACTCAAATCCACAATGACATTACTGCCATCCATCTGTACTATACAATTACTATCCTCTGAAATCGACCAATCTCGCCCAACTTTCATTGTCATTGTGACACTCGTTTCGTCCTGGATCGCCGATTTCGGGATGGAAATGCTGAACAGCATTCCGGTTTCCTGCCCACCCGGATTCTTCTCTGCATCGACGCGGCACAATACGTCGTTAACGTATACGGATGAAATTGCGTCTGTTGAAACGATATCAGTTTCGGCAGGTTCGTCCACCTGTTTTCCACAGGCTGTCAGCATTGATAGCAGTGCAATAATAAGCACTGTAAAGATAATTGAAATCTTTCTCATGGAATTATTCCTCATTCTAATCCGACCTGAAAGCTGTAGGTCTGGCTTTGCTCACCGCGGGTAACCACCAGATCACGCTCTTCCAGTGTTAAATTTAAGATGGGCCGCCCGCCCAGATCGTTCACGATGCAGGGACTATCCATGGACAGCACCGCATCTGGGGCAAGCTCCACATTTGCGGCACAGCGGGTAAAATCCGTGTCCGTTGGTAGCGTAATGGCGATCACATAGCGCGTCTCGCCATTCTCTGCGTGGGTTTGGATCTCCGCTGTACTGTTGCCAATCACAAAGCTGCGAATCAGCGGCTCCTCATTGGCGGCATTCACTTTCCCACAGCCCGCCAGACACGGCAGGATGCAGAGCATTGCCAGCACTACACAGCATATCTTCTTCATATCGTTACCTCACTCAGAGCGGATGGCCTCGTTGGGGCTGATGAGCGTTGCCTTTCGTGCGGGGATCCAAGCGGCGGCAATGGCCACGCAGCCGGAAAACACCACGCCGCAGACCGCCAGCCACCAGGGCAGCACGCACCGCAGCTCACGGGACGCGAAGATCACCGGTATCAGCCATTTGGCGATAAAGCTCAGCACCAAGCC
>OLRV01002363.1_pt1 | contig 14587 bp, 11 predicted proteins | sample 1672421 | NCBI WGS metagenome assembly OLRV01 (sample SAMEA3136684, study PRJEB25190) | human gut metagenome | biome: human gut; feature: human-associated habitat; material: faeces | place: Austria | collected 2013
TTATTTTGGTATTCCAATAGAAATAAGAAATTTTTATAGAGATGTATTTGAAGTGTATGAGATAAGAGAGAGATTAGGAGAAGAAAAAGGTATAAAATTTTATGTTTATACTAGTGACCATAATCCTCCACATGTACATGCAATATATGATAAATATGAAATTTCTATTTCATTACTAGATTTTAAAGTTCTTGCTGGAAATATTCCAAATAAAAATAAAAATATTGCTATTAAATGGGTTAAAGAAAACAAAGATAAATTATTAAATTACTGGGACAATAAAACCATAGTTTCTTCAACAAACTTAACAAAATCTATGTTAGATTCAAAAGAACTAGTAGAAATATAAATAATAATAAATTTGGACTTTTCCGATACCCCGACATGGTGGTAGTGATCCTGGGGCTTTAGGAAATAATCTTCAAGAGAAGGATTACAATTTATTAATATCGAAATATATGTATGATAGGTTTAGGGAGTTAGGGATACCTGTGGCGATTACTAGAAATGAGGATGTTACTTTGGGCCCTACCGAACGAACGGATATTATTTTGGATGCTTTTGGAAATAATCCTAATGTGGTGGTGATATCTAATCACTTGAATGCGGGTGGTGGTACCGGTGCTGAAGTAATCTACGCACTTAGAAATACCGATGTATTAGCTAAGAATATATTGGAAAACATTGGTGAAGCGGGTCAAACAACTAGAAAATATTATCAGAGAAGATTGCCTTCTAATACTAGTAAAGATTACTATTTTATTCATAGGAATACCGGAGTGACTGAGCCGGTTATTGTAGAATATGGTTTTATAGATGATACAGCTAGTAATGTTAAATTTTTGCAAGATAATTATAAAGAGTTGGCTGAGGCTGTTATAAAAGCAGTAGCTAATTACAAGGGTTATAATTATATTTCTCCTAGTGGTGTGTCTACTAATACCTATATTGTAAAAAGTGGAGATAGTTTGTATTCGATAGCAAGAAAGTTTAATACTACGGTAGATGAATTGAAAAGATTGAATAATTTAAGTAGTAATTTACTTAATATTGGTCAGGTACTTAGATTGCCAACAGCAAAACCTACACAGCCGCCGGTAGTGCCTAGTGATACGGATAGCTATATTGTAAAAAGCGGGGATAGTTTATATAAGATTGCAAATGCTTATAATACTACCGTTGATGAACTTAAGTCACTTAATAATTTGAGTAGTAATATACTAAGTATTGGTCAAGTTTTAAAGGTGCCCAAAAGTGCATCTTCAGAAATTACATCTACTATTGATTATGTTGTAAAAAGTGGGGATAATTTGTATGCGATAGCTAGAAAATATAATACGACGGTTAATGAGATTAAATCTTTAAATAATTTGGGCAGTGATATTCTTAGTGTTGGCCAAATATTAAAAATTTCAACGGTAACTCCTTCGCAAGAACAAGAAGAAACTTATATTGTTCAAAGTGGAGACAGTTTGTATTCGATAGCAAGGAAATTCAATACAACAGTAGACGAGTTGAAGAGGTTGAATAATTTGAGTAGTAATTTATTGAGTATCGGTCAAGTTCTTGTTTTACCTATGGAATCTACTGGTCAGACTACTTATACTGTTCAAGCTGGGGATAGTTTATATTCAATAGCAAGGAAATTCAATACAACAGTGGATAATATTAAGGCACTTAATAATTTGAGTAGCAATTTACTCAATATTGGTCAAATATTGATAGTCAAATAAAAAAACTTCTATAAGAAAATGCTTATAAGAAGTTTTTTAATGTAGTTCTTTACATATGCCAGATTCTGGTTTATAGAAACAATGACTTTTGTATCTCCCGGCAAAGTCTTGTTCCCACCAAGTGTTAGTACAACTTACTCCTGCTGCTGGAGCGTAAAACCATAGTGCATTAGTTGCTGGATGATAATATTCTCCTTTTATTACACGTTCGGCTAATGATTTTTCTAATTCGGTTGGGTTGCCATAGAATAAGGGACTTGATGTTCCACTGAAACCGCCGGGAGTTTGATAAATCGCCTCGCTTAATGTTCTTATGTTTTTAAATGTTAGGCAGTTGGCAATTGTTCTATTTACTACGACGTTTCCAACCATGAGCATCCCGAGGTTTCCTTCTCCTACAGCTTCTGCTCGCATTAATCTGGCTAATAGTTCTAATTCTTTATCATTATACTTTACAATCATTTAATCACCTATGATAGTATATGTTATACTGATAGTTATTAATACTTTGTGTGTAAAACTATGTTAAAAAGGTTGTAATTTTTTTAAAAATATGTTAAATTATATGTGTATGGCAAAGTAGGGGATTAGTTAAATGGTATAATAATGGTCTCCAAAACCACTGTTGGGAGTTCGATTCTCTCATCCCCTGCCATTTGAGAAAATCGTCGAACCTTTTCGACGTTGAGATAAAACTTGATTGAAAAATCAAGTTTTTTTGTTGTAGGAAAGGTTGTGATAGATATGTTAAATGTCGTTAAAGAAAAACTTGAATTAAGTCCTGATTTAAGAAAGAAAATAAATTGGGCAAGTAAATACACTTCCACATCTATTACTCTCGAGAAAGGAGCTTTAATTAAGCTAGAACCAACTAATATTGCTTATGTAGATCCTCACAAAGTAATTATTAATAATATTAAGTTCTTATTCTTCAATGGTGTTGATTGTTTCTATATTAATTCTTTAAATGATAAACATGAGTTTTCAGAACTTGAAACTATGTTTAAAAAGGCTAAGCTACTTGACTTTTAATATAATCGTGATATTATAAATAACCAATGGAAGAGGTATTCTCTAAGATTGGAGGTACATCTATGATTGAGTGCAAATTTAAAATTTATAATATTGATTATAATGAGGAGTCAGTAGTATTTAGACTTTACTAGATACTGTTGACTCCTCTTTTTTTCGTTAATACGAAAGGAAATTATGAGAAAAGCTACTCAAAAAGAATTTGAAACAATCCAAGAAATATTTAGTATAAATTATGTCAAAGTATTATTTAAACAATTTCTTGAAGAAGGATTATTAACTAAAAGAGAATATGAATTATTAATAAAGAAATTAGATAAGGATATTAATAAGGTATTAGATAAGGGAGGTTTAATGTGGAAGAAAGAAAAATAGCAGGAATTTATATTCGTGTATCAACTGAAGATCAAGCTCGTGAAGGTTTTAGTTTAGGAGAACAAGAAGAAAAACTAAGACAATTATGTGATTATAAGGGTTATGAAATTTATAAAGTTTATTGTGATGCTGGTATATCTGCAAAAGATATGGAACATAGACCTAAATTTCAAGAGATGCTACAAGATATGAGAGATGGAAGAATCAATTATATTGTTGCATATAAACTTGATAGAGTTACTCGTTCAGTTAGAGATTTAGAAGAACTTATAACACAACTTGAAAAACATAATACTTATTTAGTATGTGATAGAGATGATGTTAATACTTCTACTGCTAATGGTAGATTCTTTGTAAGAATGTTAACTGTCTTATCACAATTAGAAATTGAAATCGTATCAGAAAGAACCAAGTTTGGAATGGTTGGTGCTATTAAGTCTGGTCATTTACCTGGTGTTAAACCATTAGGTTATAAAAATGATAGCACTAGAAGAACTATCATTGATCCAGCTACTGCTCCAATTATTAAAAGAGTATTTGATTTATATTTACAAGGTAAAACTTATCTACAAATAGCTACTATATTTAATAATGAAAATATCTTAAATAAAAAATGGAGAGATTGTTATATTGAAAAGATTATTAATAATAAAGTATATATGGGAGATTGGGAACAATATAAATCTATTGGCAAAAAAGAAGGACTTGAACCTATTATATATATGAATGTTGTTGAACCAATTGTTCCAAGATATATTTGGAAAGAATGCCAAGCACAAAAAGTTATTAATCAAAGAACTTATACAAGAGATAGAGTTTATACTTTCTTTCAAAAGATTAAATGTCCACATTGTGGAAGAATAATGAAATGCAAAGGTGCTGGTGGAAAGAAAAGAAAGTATGTTTATTATAATTGTGAAAAGTGCCATGAAAATATAAGAGAAACATATATTGAAGAAACATTTAGAACTTTAGTTGCTGAGCTAATACAATTTGATAATGAATATAATGATTTATTCTTACCGTTATTTGCTGATAAAGAGATGTACGTTGATAAATCTGATATAGAAAAAGAAATAATTAGATTAACTAAACAAAAAGATAGAATTAAAAAAGCATATATGTCTGAAGTAGTTGAACTAGATGATTTTAAAGAAGATTTAAAACTTATTAATCAAAAATTAGGTACTTTAACTAAACAATTAAAAAATGAAAAAGATTTAAATAGTAGAAATAATTTTAGTCCTGAAAAAGTAATGGTTAAAAGAGATATAAATAGAATATTCTTAAATACTAGATATGATAATAAATTTTTCTTAGCTCAATGGGATATGAAAACTAAAGAAGAAAAACAAGAGTTCATTTCTAGATATATTGAATCTATGACTTTTAAAAAAGATAAAAATTGTAAACATGGAATTAGAATAGTTGATTTAAAATTAAAATCTATATTTAAAGAAAAAGTTAATAAGTTATCTGAAATAGGTGCTAGTGAAATTCCAGTTTATCTAATTTCAAATGATAAACCTGTTAGAGTTAATATCGGATGTCCTTTAAAAGAATCTCAAATAAAAAAGTATTTAAATGAACTAAATAAATATCATGCAACTAATTTTTATATTCATCCAACATTTAACCATTCAATTGAAGATTTACCTGATGAAATCATTTTCAATATTAATGCAGATGAAAAATTATTTAGACTTATTCCTATTATTAAAGATATAGATAATCCTGAAAATGTATTCAATAAATTTAAGTTAGGAATAGTAACAACATCAATTAAATCATTTCCTAGTGTGGATCCTAATAAATAAAGTAAGAAGAATTGATTAAAAAACGAATCCACAAATAGAACCATAATTCAAACCATATAAAACCTATGAAAATAAATGATTTTCATAAAAAAGGAACCATATTTATGGTACGATTTTGCAAGTGCAAAAAAAGTTTGTACCCATTATAAACCTAGTAATTATCTAGGTTTTAATGCTTTTTGGGTACAATCTCTTATGCTCTTGTTTTTTTTGTATACAAAAAATACGATATTTGTGGTTCAAAATAGACCATAATAGACCATAATTATGGATAAAAAAAGACAGTTCATTTTGAACTGCCATTATTAGTAATTAGTTACAAGAACTTCGATAGTTTTTAAAATATTACCTTCTTGTTTATGATAATTTGAATTATTATAATTTGAATCTATTATATGTACGTTGTAATTATGTTCATTAATCCAAGCTTCTAGAATTGTATTCTTTTCACCTTTATGTTCTATAACATTTGATAAAGCAAACTTAACTCCACTTTTATCTAATATTGCTAAATAGTTTAATAAATCTATTTCGTCTTTATCTGTCCAACCACCATTTTCATTATAACTTGCTGTACCTAAGAAGTAAGGTGGATCACAATACACTAATGTATTATCAGTTGTTTCTATGGCAAATTCTCTAAAGTCAGAATTAATAAATTCAATATTTTTAGTTTTAAGTTTAGTAATAAATGATTTTAAATTTTTTCTTATTGAATTATTGAAATCTCTTTTTCCAACTGGCATATTAAATTCACCATTTGAGTTAAATCTTATTTGGTTATTAAAACCATATATAACAAGTGTAAGAAATAAGAAATCCTTTTCTACTGAATCTTCCTTTTCTTTATTATAATCATTTCTTAATTCTATGTATCTTGATTTATTGTATTGACCAAGTCCTTTATCGCTCGTGCAGTTATATAATTCATAACCATTTAATAATGAATTACTTAGGTTATATTTATCAATTATTTTTTCAAGTTTATCAATTATGTATCCATCTTCATACTTTTTGAATAAGTCCATTACTCTTATTATTTCTTTTTGCTTATCGACACATATTATTCTTTTAGCATTAACATTAACGCCTACATTACCACCGCCAGAGAATAAATCTACAAATAAATCTAAATTATCTGGAAATATTGGTATTATTTGGTTAAGCAATTTATATTTTCCACCAGTATAGTTTAGCGGTGATTTTACTTTGTCAGTAATATTTTCAGTAGTTGCTTTTTCTTTTACTTTTGTTGTTTTTCCTACTTTGCAAACAAATAATCTTTCTTTATGGTTATCAATATGTGTTTTACCAGTATTAAATTGATTAAAGTCAGTTTCATAAACTTTAACTTTTCCTTTTGCAGATAAAGCACTCATTATATCTTCATCACTAATTTTTGCTTGAGATCTTCCTGCACCTTTAGTTCCCATGTTGTTATATGAAACAATAATATATTTGGCATTTATATTTTCAATAAGATCTTTAAATGCTAATGGGGCAGAAACAGAACAATATTTGCTTTTTATCCCATTTCGTTTCATTTTTTTAGCAACTCCAAATACTTCTTGTTTTTCCCATGTTGCTACATTTTCTAATAAATGATATGCATCTGAATATTGTCTTGAATTATATGGCGGATCTATATAGACTACATCAGCTTTAATATTTTTAACAAGTTCATTAGAATCTTCATTGAATACTTTATTATTTTTATTATTTGTAGTTGATTTTAAATTTAACATACATAGTTCTAATTTTTTATCTAATTCACCATTTTTTCTATATGCATCATAATGACCAACTGTATTAGCAATTTTATCCATAGCATATAATAATGAAGTAATTAAAATAGCACGTTCTCTAGTATTTATTTTATTTTCTAAATAGTTATTTTCAATATCTTCTCTTATATATCCAATTTTTTTACAATTTTCTTTACTAAAGTATGTATCACTAAAGTTTATTGAAAAATAGTTATCTTTTACATTTTTTATAGAATTATATCTTTCAATATATTCTTCTAACTTCTTTTTATCAATTTTATCATTTCCAAACCATGCTAAATATGACAAGTAGTTGGATTTTAACAAGTCATTAACATATATTTTAGTTTTTGAATCATTAAAATAATCTCCAACAATACCAGTTCCTCCAAATAGATCAAAGAAGGATGAAAATGTAATTTTTTCTTTTTTCATAACATCATTAATGTAATCTAACATTCTTGCTTTACTTCCTATATAACGTCTATTATTTATACTAATTAATTTCATATTAATCCTCCTTATTTCCATTTTCGGCATCGTACTACTATTTAATTATACCATAAAAAAAGAAGTGTGCTACAACTTCTTTTATATTTTTTGTAAAATTTCTTTTTCGAACCATTCTGGATCTGGTAGTTGTGACTTATAAGCATTATCAAATAAGCTATATATGTCAGAATACTTTTTATGTTCTGTTATAAATTTTTTCAATATATCTGTATCAATAGGTATTATCTTTAATCCATTAATATACTCATTATTACCTTTAGGATAATATGTGGTTTTATTGCCTCTCATTGAAAGTATAACACTTTCCTCTAAATTCGTGGCAACAAATAACGCATAATCATTTGAATTATTTGTAGTAATAATATCATTTGCTAAATGCCTAGGTACAGATTCTAATTCCATTCTTCTTTGACCAGTTGATTCTGATAATGTTGCTTCAATTAATAAATTATGTCTTGGATAGTTATTTTCTTTGTATTCGTAAACTATATCTGCCATACCACCACCAGCATGTGTCTTTGGTAATAAATCAGCGTCTAAACTAAGATTCATAAACTTAAGTATATTTCCTTCTTTATTACTTATTCTATACCAAGCTATACCAAGTATATATTCAAATATTGTTGGAACATCGGCATTATCAGATACATAACTACACACTTCTGAATCTCTTCTATCTTTAATCAAATCAATTAATGATAATAAGTCGCTATCCTTAAATCTTTCATCAATTAATTTATTAAATTGTTTAATTTTTTCATCTTCTAAATATGTATTAATATTGTCTATTGTTAAATCTGTATGTAATTCTTTATTAATTTCATTAACAAGTTCAGATATATCAGTTCTATATTTATCTGATATTTTCTCTATAGGTACAATTGAATGAAATAAACTTAAATAATCATCTTCTTCTAATAGATTTTCATTTAATAAATCATCAATGATTTCCTTAAAATAATATTTTGGTAATAAATCTAATTCTATTTTATCTTCACCAAATTTAACAATATCAGTTAATGAAAAATATCTCTTATTTAAATCAAAATATTCTTTTAGATTTACTTTCCATTTTATTACATGCTCTATTTCAAAGAAAACTCTTTTAAAATCTATAATATTTTTTACTTCGGATAATTCTAGCTTTTTGAATTTTTTGTCATATTCTTCATTAAAATTTCTTGGTTTGTATCCCATGAATAATAATTCTTTCCAAAATGCTTTAGGCTTATCAGAAATTTTATCACAGTAATCATATAATTTTTTATATGATTCAAATCTTTCATTAAATGATTTGTGTCTTAAATGAAATACTAAATTTACAAGTTCGTTATAGACTGGTAAATAGGCATGTTCATATTGTGGACTCTTTCTATTCATTCCTATCATTTCAAATGTTTTTTCAGTTACTGGATAATCTTTTCTAAATTCTTCCAATGCTCTTATATAATTATCCATCTCGTATATTCTAGTAGTTATAATTGTATCTAAATCTAATCCTTGTCTATTATATTTAATATCATTTACCATTTTAACTACATCAAATTTATTTTTACATAATGGCAATAAATAAGTAAATTCTTCGTATGTTAAATAATCTAATTTTTCTAGCATATATAATAAAGCAATGAATGGTTTAATTTTTAATCCATCCTTATTAATTTGTAGTTTTAAAAATTGCAATAAATAATAATAGCTATCCTCATCTATATAAAATATATTATCTTTTGCTCTCTCTTTATCCAATAGGCTTTCAATCTTAATTCCAACTTCAGTAAGTTTTCTGTCTTTTGTTAGAACACCAATATCAACTAATCCTGAAGTTTTTTCTCGTGCGTCTTTATCAGGGCGTGGAGCTTCTCCGTTTACAAATCCATTGTCTTTCATAAAATAATAATACTTTTTTTGTAGCTCATTATTGTTGTTCCAATTTATATTAGGATTGTCTAACCAGAATTGTTTTAATAATTGTAATTGACGTTCTATTTTGTAATTTAGTTGGCTTACTCTAAAACTAGTAGTTCCGATTGACCAACTATAAGATTTAAATGCCATATTACACCTCCAATTTATCTAAATATATTTTATCATAATTATTCGTTTTTTTATCAGAATATCGAAAATATGGTTTAAAACTGTGATAAAATAAATACTTAAGAAGGTGATAATATGTACAAATATTCAAAAGATTATTTACTTAATTATAGTAAAGATAAAGAATTATGGTTAAAATACTTAGTTAATAAAGTTATACTATCTAACGGATTGTTTAAAGATAGCGATGATTATATTAGTACATGCTATGATATTTTGATTAATGGTACTAACTATGAAATAGAAGATGTACATGAAATGGTTCAAACGAAAAAAACTACTAAACCTTTTTGTATTAAAGAACTTAATCATATTTCAGGTGTAAATGTATTAAAAGAAAATCAAAAAATTAAATTTAATGATAATGTTACTGTTTTATTTGGCCAAAACGGTTCAGGAAAAAGGGATATTTTAGAATATTAAATGAAATATGTGGTGGAAATGAAAAAAAGGATATAATACCTAATATATTTTCATCAGTACATAAACCTATAGAAGTTTTAATTACAAATAATATAAATAATGATGTATTATCATGGAACAATACTAGCAGAGGTATTACGTTATATAATAAAGTATCCGTTTATGATACATCCTACATGAATGGACTAATTGAACCTAGAAGTACACAAGAAGCACTAATTGAGCCTTTTGGTTTACATTTATTTTCTTCACTTATTAAATATATTGAACAATTGAAACAAAATATTATTGACGAAGAGATTAAAATTAAATCAAACTTACCGTCTATTGATAGTTCTATGTTTACAGATCGAATAAGAAATGTATTTTTAAATAAGCTTTTACCTTTAGATTTAAAAACATATATTTTAGATATTTTTTCATTTAGTGACAAAAAAAATATTGAAGAATTAGAGAAAAAATTAAATTCTCTTAAAAGCATAAATATTGAAACAGAAATATCTTTAAGAACTCAAAAACAACTAAAAGCAAGTAGTATGTTAAGCAATATTAAAAGTAATAATAAGTTTATCGAGGAAAAATGCGTTTTATTAAATTCATTAATTGAAAATTATAAAAGTAATAAATTAAAAGTTGAAGAATATCAAAATAAAATAAAGATATTAAATCAAATACCGTCTATTGATACAGATGAATGGAAAAAATTTATTGAAAGTGCTGAAAAATATAATAAAACTATAAAGGATAATGGCAATGTATGTATATATTGTAGGAATCCATTGAATAAGCAATCTCTTGATTTAATAAGTGCATATTCAGAATATTTGAATAATGATGTTATACAAAATAGTAATGCTATTGAATCCGGTTTTAATAAACTTAAAGATAGCATTAATATAGATAAGGTAATAGAAATTGATGATATTTTAAATGACGAATTTGAAAAAAACGGAATATCTGAATTAGTGAATAAATTGAATACTTATGTTAATGATCAATTGCTAAAACTCAATGATGCTATTGAAAATAAAACAAAAATAGAATTTATTAGTTTTGATACAAATATTATTGTTGAAAAAATTGATAATTACATTACAAATATAAAGCAAGAAATAGAAAAACTAAAAGACACTGCTAATAAAAGAAAAGAGGAAGCAAATAAAATAGAAAATGAACTAACTATATTAAAAGAAAAGAATAGTATTGTTGATCAGAAAGAAAGTATCGCTAAATGGATTAATGATATAGAAAAAGTTAAAGAATTAGAAAAGATTAGAACTGGTATAAACACTACTCCAATATCAACATTAAGTAAAAAAGCACATAGTGAATTATTAACAGAAAAATTAAAAATAAATTTTGAAGTAGAATTAAATAAATTAGGGTTTAACAATTTAGATGTTAATCTAATAGAAGCTGGTGCGTCAAAAGGAATAGTAACTACTAAACTAGTAGTAAGTAAAAATAACAAAATATCTGACATATTAAGTGAAGGTGAGCAAAAAGCTGTTTCTTTAGCAATGTTTTTAGCAGAAATTAGTATGAGAAATGATATCAGTCCAATAATATTGGATGATCCAGTAAATAGCCTTGATCACAAAGTCATGAAAAGATTTGTTGAAAGATTATTAGAATTAGAAAATCAAATCATTATTTTTACTCATAATATTCTCTTCTTGAGTTATTTTGAAAATTCTGCAAATTGCCACATTTGTAAAAATTATTTAAATGGTTGCAATAAGAATAAAGGAAAACATGTATATTTATATGATGTTAAAGAAGAAAGCAAAACTTCTAAAGGTGTGATAATGACTAAAGCAGAAAATAATTCCTCAACTTATATAGAGTTAGCAAAAAATATGTTAGATAGTAAAGAACTTGAGTATGAAAGAACCTGCGCTATACATCTTAGATACGCTATAGAATGCCTAATCGATGAAAAAATTTTGTTAGGTATAGAACCACTAAAATATAGCGGAAAATCAAATAGAATTAATTGGGATAGTTTGAAACAACTAGGAAAAAATAATAAACTTTTAGAATGTTTAGAAAATAGTTATGATCGCCTATCTGGTGGAAAAACACATAGAGGCTTAGAAGAATTAGAAAATTCACTACAAGAATATGAATTAAGAGAAATAATAGACGATATAGAAAAAAATATTAATAATTCTTAATATTTGTGATACAATATTTTTGTAATCAGGTTTTATCCCTATTTTTTCGCAAACGTTCATAAAGAGCGTGCCATTTGGATGTAACTCCAACTTTTGGAGTTGAATATACTGAAAATGCTTGATTTTAAATGGAAAATCAGCGTTTTATTTTTTTAGTCTTATGGTATAATAATATTAGGAGTTGATAATATGACTAATATTCAACTAAAAAACACAATAGATACATTGGCAAAAATCATAGATGTGAGTGATGAAAAAAAAGAAGAATTATATGCTAAATATTCTATTATGTCAGACGCTGAAATAATAAAGGAACTTTCACAAATATCTTATAGAATGTTTAGCAATAATGCTGAATTATATGATTATGCACTTACTGTCATTAGGAATATTAATCCGGAAATTTGTCCACAAATTGATGAAATGAAATCTATATTAAGTAAAATGTTTTCAAATGAAGTAGAAGGTAATATGTCTTTAGAGGAAAATCATAAATTAATAAATGAATCATTAATAAAATTTACTACATTATTTAATCAATATGGAATTGATTATTACATTGTAGGAGCATTACCTTGTTTTATTAAAACTGGTCAACAATTATTTAGATATCATGATGATATAGATATAATGGTAAATGAAGAAGATATTCCTAAAATTGCTGAGATTATGGAATTAACCGGTTATAAATTTTATGATGATCGATTTCCTGATATTGAAAGATTTCATCAAATGCAAGCGAACAAGCCGCCACATACTGTTTTAGCTCAAAATCCAAACAATGAATTTCATTTAGGTTTCTTTACTTTTAGGCGAGAAAATGACAATTCAATTACGATGACAGAATATTCGCATAGGATGGGAAATGATATAGTTATGATTGATTTATTAGAAAGAAAATCTACTCCAAAAGGGACTTCGTTAAGATATGATGAAACACCAACTACGTATTTAGGAACAACTTTTAAAACAAGTACGGTTGAAAGTGTATATAGTTTAAAACAATATACAAAAAGACCTAAAGATATTACTGATATTCAAAAATTAGAACCATTTATTGATAGAAAAAAGTTAGAAGAATTAAAGAAAAATCAGGGAGTAAATGCCGAAAGTTGCCGAGCAATCATAGGTCCGTCAATTTCGCGTGAGGCTTTCGAAGTAGGAGACGAGGTTTATGAAAGTTTTCAGAGCGAAGGTTTTGACATGCCAAGCATTTCCACGCGCATAAACGGCAAATGGCACATAGATTTATGGAAAGCCAACGCCATGCAACTCGAAAGTGCAGGAATATGTGCCGAAAACATTCGAACTTCCGGCATATGCACATATAATAATAACGCGGACTATTTCTCGGCACGCAGACAGGGAATCAATTCCGGCAGAATATTTTCAGGAATACTAATCAAACAAAAAGCATGAAAACAAGAAACTTAATATATTTCTTACCTATATTTCTGTTGATGCTGCTTTTTACTTCGAACACGGAGCAAAATCACGATTTCTCACCGGCAGAAAAGCAACAGATAAACATTTCCACGCCGGGACTTTTCTCGAAATCCAAATCTTTCACCGTTGATTTTTCTTCACTTAAAGAAAATGAGTATTCTTTTCCGCTTCCCGTAGGCAAATGCGAAGTTTCATCGAGAGGACTTGACATAAAAACAAAAAAAGGCGATGCTGTTAAAGCCATGTTTGACGGAATTGTGAGACTTTCACGCAATTTGCCGAGCCACGGAAATGTTATTGTCATAAGACATTCCAATGGTTTGGAAACCGTATATGGCAACAACGCCCAAAACATGGTAAGAGTCGGCGACCGCGTTAAAGCCGGTCAGACAATAGCTATAGTTGGAGGACGTGGCGAAGAGGCTAAACTTTCTTTCGAAATTATGGTAAACGGTTGCAACATAAATCCGCAAACGCTACTGTCCGTTAAATCGCACAAACTTCACAAGCATGTGTTTGCTTTCACCGACAAGGGAAAGAGCGTAGCCGTTGAAATAAGCGATGCCCAGGACGAGGAAGTAGACGAAGACGAGAATGCAGTGATTGACCTTGATCGCGAAATTTCGGCAAGCGAACAAAGAAATGTCAGTGTCAAAACTCCTGGATTGTTTGACAATACAAACTCCATTACCATCAATCTTGCCGAATACGGCGACAAAGATTGGAGCTATCCCCTACCCGATGCAAAACTAATAAGTCCCTATGGAGGAAAACGCAGACACAGCGGAGTGGATTTGAAAACCAAAGCCAATGACACAATTGTGGCATCTTTTGCAGGGAAAGTGAGATTCTCCAAAAGCTACAGCGGATACGGCAATGTAATTGTGATAAGGCACGCATCAGGTTTGGAAACTCTTTACTCACATAACTCCAAAAACTTTGCAAAAGTGGGCGATTGGGTAAAGGCAGGGCAAGCGATTGCTCTTACAGGCAGAACCGGCAGAGCCACAACGGAGCACTGCCATTTTGAAATAAGAGTAAACGGCAAGACATATAATCCGAATCTCATTTTCGACCATACAAACCACAGTTTGAAAAGAGTAAAACTTGTGGCAAACAAGTCGGGAAACATTTCTGTTTCCACGGTAAAATAAAAACAAGGCATGTTGTAAAAAATACAAGCCATATATTTTAAAATACAAGGCACTTAT
>OLRV01002368.1_pt1 | contig 14551 bp, 8 predicted proteins | sample 1672421 | NCBI WGS metagenome assembly OLRV01 (sample SAMEA3136684, study PRJEB25190) | human gut metagenome | biome: human gut; feature: human-associated habitat; material: faeces | place: Austria | collected 2013
CCCGCTGCTGGACGAGATGAAGCAGAAGGGCATGTTCCTGCCCGCCTCCGACGACAACACCGGTGTGGATGGTCTGGCCGTCGGCACCTGGTGGGGCGGCCCCGGGCTGTTTGTTGACTACACGAAGGAATCCACCCGTCTGCACTGGAAGCAGTACATCAAGGACGCACTGCTCAAGTACGGCTGCCGCTCCATCTGGAACGACAACTGCGAGTATGACTCCCTCGTCGATAAGGACGCGAAGGTCTACTTTGAGGGCAAGGGCAGCACCATCGGCACGATGAAGCCGGTCATGAGCAACCTGATGTGCCAGCTGTCCAACGAGGCCATCGAGGAATACGACCCCGACTGCCGCCCCTTCTCGGTCTGCCGCTCCGGCCACGCCGGTATCCAGCGGTATGCACAGGTCTGGGCCGGTGACAACCTGACCTGCTGGGACACCCTGAAATACAACATTGCCACGATCTTGGGCATGGCCCTCTGCGGCGTTTCCAACCACGGCTGTGACGTCGGCGGCTTCTTCGGCCCCGCGCCGGAGGGTGAACTGTTCGTGCGCTGGGTGCAGAACGGCATTTTCCAGCCGCGCTTCTCCATCCATTCGACCAACACCGACAACACCGTCACCGAGCCGTGGATGTACAGCGACAAAAAGCAGTACATCAAGGACGCGATTGACTTCCGCTATAAGCTCAGCCCGACGCTGTATTCCCTGATGGAGCGCGCGCATGAGAACGGCCTGCCCATCTGGCAGCCGACGTTCAGCGTTTTCCAGAACGACCCGGCCACCTACGATGAGGGTGTGGACTTCATGTTCGGTGATTCTCTGCTGGTTGCGAACGTCGTTGAAAAGGGCCAGACCGTCCGCCCGGTCTACCTGCCCGTGACCGAGAACGAAAACGAGCGGTTCTACGACTTCTACACCCGCGAGGAATACGCCCCCGGCCAGACGATTGAGGTGCCGGTTGATATTGCCAGCATCCCGCTGTTTGTGCGCAGCGGTGCCATTCTCCCGATGAGCGGCAACAAGCTGCACAACCTGATGACCGAAAAAACCACCGCGCTGGACATCCTGATGGCCCCCGATGTGGATTCCGAGTTCACGCTGTACGAGGATGACGGCCACACGAACGATTACCGCAAGGGCGCGTATCTCAAGACGAAGATCGCCGTCAAGGCAGGCGTCAAGACCGTCGTGACCTTCACGAATGAGGGCAGCTACGAGACCGCCGTCGAGAGCATGTACCTCGATATGATCCACCGCGAGAAGTCCCCGTTCTATGTGCAGGTGGACGGCAAAGAGCTGCCGCACTTCCTGCACCGCCGCAAGTTTGAGGAGGCCGAGAGCGGCTGGTACTACAGCCAGCGCCTCAAGAGCGTCCAGATCAAGTACCCCAACCCCAAGAAGGATCACGAGGTACTTGTCTCGTTCGAACAGTTTGATTTGATCGGGATGTGACCCAGCTTCTTGCCTCCCCTAGCTGGGAAGGTGCCCCGTAGGGGCGGAGGGGTTGAACCTTGCCGCAGCCCGAAATATTTCGGGTAATGGCACGGTTCTCTCCCCCAGCCGCTGCGGCGGCAGCCCCCTCTCAGAGGGGGCCAAGGGGAAAACGGCATACATACAAGAAGGAGAAATACCATGTTCAAAAAATTCGCAGCATTGGCTGCTGCGGCTGCGCTCAGTCTGGGTGTTATGACCGGCTGCGGCGCGTCCGGCACCACCGCCGACTCCACCGGCTACAGCGCCGAGAACCCGCTGGTGCTGACGCTGGCCCACGGCCTGTCCGAGACCCACACTGTCCACATCGCCATGACCCAGTTCGCGGACGAGGTCGCTGAAAAGACCGATGGCCGCATCCAGGTCAAGATCTTCCCCAACGGCCAGCTCGGCAGCGAAAATGAGAACCTTGAGCAGCTGCAGGCCGGCGTTATCGCCATGACCAAGGTTTCTGCACCCGGTCTGGCTACCTACAACGATGCCTTCAACACCTTCGGCCTGCCCTATATCTTCAACGATACCGATGACTTCTACCATGTCATGGACTCGCAGGAGATGCAGGACTTCTTCCTCTCCACCGGTGACGACGGCTTTGTCACGCTGACCTATTACACCTCCGGCGCACGCTCCTTCTACACGAAGGATCGCGCCATCCGCACGCCCGCCGACCTGAAGGGCCTGAAGATCCGCGTGCAGGATATGAAGAGCCAGACCGACATGATGAGCTATCTGGGCGGTATTCCCGTCGCCATGTCCTACGGTGACGTTTACACCTCGCTGCAGACCGGCATCATTGACGGCACCGAGAACAACGAGACCGCCCTGACCACCGGCAAGCACGGCGAGGTCTGCAAGGTCTACTCGGTAGACCAGCACGCCATGATCCCCGACGTCCTCATCATGAGTGAGAAGGTCTGGGAGACCATCAGCCCCGAGGATCAGGAAATCATTCTGGAGGCCGCCCACGATTCCACCGATGCCCACAAGGTCATGTGGGACACCGCTGTGGAGGAGGCCGTCAAGGAAGCACAGGAGACGATGGGCGTTGAGTTCGTCTATGACGTCGACAAGGAAGCCTTCCGCGAGGCAACGCAGCCCATGATCGAAGCCTACGAGGAGCAGTATCCCGGTGTCAAGACGCTGCTGGATACCATCGACGCCGCAAGAGGGGAGGAGTAAGCCATGAAAAACACCTTTGCTGCCATCAAATTCTGGATGGACAAAATTTTGAGCATTGCCTGCGCCGTACTGCTTACCTTTATGACGGTGCTGGTTCTGATTCAGGTTTTCTCCCGCTATATCCTCAACAGCCCCGTGGCTTTCACCGAGGAGCTTGTCCGCTACAGCCTGATCTGGACCGGCTTCATCGGCGCGGCCTACGCCTTCTCCACCCGGGAGCACATGTCCCTGACCCTCATCCGCGACAAATTCACCGGCAAGGCGCACACCGCCCTGCTGGTGGTCATCGATGGTCTGATTCTGCTGATGGCCATCTTCGTATTCACTATCGGCGGCTTTAAGCTGGCTGTCTCTGCCAGCCGCGAGTTCTCGGCCCTGCTGGGTATTCCCCGCAGCCTGGTTTACTCCATCGCCCCGATTTCCGGCGTGTTCATCGTCCTGGCGCAGATCATCAACATCTATGAGGACGTCACCGGCGAAAAAGTTGAATCCAAGGAGGGTGCAGACAAATGAGTATCACCATGACCACCGTTATCCTGTTCGCCGTGTTCGGCGTGCTGCTGTTCCTCGGCGTGCCTATCTCCATCAGCATTGTGGCGTCGTCTATCGTGACCGCCATGTCCACCCTGTCCTGGGACCAGATCACCTTTATCACGATGCAGAAGATGAACTCCGGCGTGGAGAGCTTCTCGCTGCTTGCTGTGCCTCTGTTCATCCTGGCCGGCAACATCATGAACAACGGCGGTATTGCCAAGCGCCTGGTCAACTTTGCCCAGCTGTTCGTCGGCAAGATCCCCGGCTCCATGGCGCAGGCCAACATCCTGGGCAACATGCTGTTCGGCGCGCTGTCCGGCTCCTCCGTTGCTGCCGCATCCGCCATGGGCGGCTGCATCAGCCCCATTGAGGAAGAAAACGGCTACGACCCCGCCTACTCCGCCGCCGCCAACATTGCCTCCGCCCCCACCGGCCTGCTGATTCCCCCGACGTCTGCCTTCATTGTCTACTCCACCGTCGCGGGCGGTGTCTCCATCTCCACGCTGTTCATGGCCGGTTACATTCCCGGCATCCTGATGGGCCTGTGCTGCATGGTCGTTGCGTTCATCGGCGCAAAAAAGGCTGGCATGAAAGCCACCGGCATTGACCACAGCCAGAGCATTGCCAAGACCGTCTGGGACGCCGTGCCGTCTCTGCTGCTGATCGTCATTGTCATCGGCGGCATCGTCTCCGGTATCTTCACCGCCACTGAGGGCGCAGGTGTCGCTGTTCTCTACTGCCTGATCCTTTCCATCATCTATAAGAGCATCGACTTCAAAGGCTTCCTTGGCATCCTGCTCAACTCCGCCAAAACGTCCGGCATCATCCTGTTCCTGATTTCTGCCTCCTCCGCCATGTCCTTTGTTATGGCCTACTCCGGCATCCCGGCAGCCATCTCCAACGGCCTGATGAGCCTGACTGAAAACAAGTACATCATCTTCCTGCTCATGAACATCATCCTGCTGGTCATCGGCATGTTCATGGACATCACCCCGGCCATCCTGATTTTCACCCCGATTTTCCTGCCCATCGCCACCAGCTTTGGCATGACGGAGATCCAGTTCGGCGTTATGCTGATCTTCAATATGTGCCTGGGCAACATCACCCCGCCGGTCGGCTCGGTTCTGTTCGTCGGCTGCGGCATCGGCCATGTCTCCATCGAGCAGGTCACGTCCAAGCTGATCCCCTACTTTGTGGCACTGGTTGCCGCCCTGCTGGCCGTCACCTACATCCCGGCTCTGTCTCTGGGCCTGCCCAGCCTGATGGGCCTGATTTAAGTCTAAGCATTACCTGCTTATAAAAATAGTACAGCCCCCGCCAAGCTCTATGAGCTTCTGGCGGGGGCTGTGCTGTTATTTTGCCGATGTATCTGCTGCTTTTTTATTCCTTTGCCACCGTAGTGGCCAAACGGTGGTCAAGAATCTTCCATGCGCAGCACGCAGTATTCCGAAAATATCTTGGAAAAATTGGACGATTCGCTCGTAAAAGGTTGACGCGGCTGCGTTCGGGGGTATATCATATTTGTATAGATCTTTGCGCGGAGGGAGGAACGCACGATGATCCGAATCGGCATTGTGGACGATGAAAAACAAGAAAGAGACCAACTGAAACAGGCACTGGCGCGGTTTGGCGCGGAGAACGGCACAGAACTGAACGTACAGGAGTTCGACTGCGCGGCAGTCTATCTGGCGGCGCAAGACCGTGATTTTGACATTTTATATCTGGACATTGATATGCCGCAGATGTCCGGCATGGAACTGGCCGAAAAAATCCGGGAGACAGATCAAGACGTCATCCTCATTTTTTGCACGAATTTGCAGCAATTCGCGCTGAACGGGTACAGTGTCGGCGCGCTGGGCTTTATTGTAAAGCCGATACAGTGGTACTCCTTCCATATGTATCTGACGCGGGCGCTGAAGGTGCTGCAAAAGCGCGCCGGTCAAAAGACTGCGCCGCCGCACATTGTCGTCAAGGATGGCACCGTGACGCGGCTGCTGGATGCAGCGGAAATCGCCTATGTGGAGGTGCGCCAGCACGACCTGCTGTACAACCTGTGCGGCGGGGACGGTAAGACCGAGATCATCAAAAACCGCGGTTCGATGCAGGAAATCGCGGCGCAGCTGACGCCCTACGGCTTTGTACGATGCAGCGCCAGTTATCTTGTGAACCTGCGCTGTATCACGGCGGTAAGCCGTATGAATGTCTATATCGGCGGGGCGGCACTGCCCATCGGGCGCACCTACAAGGACGCCTTCACCGAAGCATTCTCTCGATATATGGCAAAAAAGGAGTGGGAAGACCCGTGCCGGTCATAAATTGGATACTGAACCAGCAAGTCCAGCTGGGTATGATTCTATGCGCCTGCCTGTTTGTCCCGTGGGGGCAGCACCGCAGCTGCTTCGTTCCGCGGCTGGCGGCGGGTGTATGGGTCTTTCTTGCGCTGACGGACACCCTGGCATTTCTGCCGCTTTGGGCAAGATTGCTGCTGTATACGACGCTGCTGTTTGGTCTGATATGGTTCAGCTTTGACTGCAGCCCGCTGCACGCCCTGTTTTATACAACCTGTGCCTACGCGGTGCAGCACATTGCCAGCAAGCTGGCCTATATGCCCATTATTTGGCTGCTTCAGCATGGGCGCACGGACAGGCTCGATACCTTTGTCATTCTGCTTTTCAGCAACCTTGTGGTCTGTCTGGTCATCTACCTGCTGTTCACCCTGCGCATCCGGCGCGGGCGCCTGCTGTTTGACAATGTCAAGACCGTGCTTTACTCCGGCTTTTTCCTGATTGCCGCGGTCTACCTGAGTGTTGTGCTGGAGGATGTCCTGGACAGCAGCGCAGAGTCCTACCTGACCGCCTATCTGGCGCTGAATGCGTTCTGCATCCTGTTTGCCATCACGATTCTGGCGCTGGAATTTTCAAATTGCAGCATCAAGAGTCTGGAACAAGAGAATGAAACGCTGGCGCAGCTGCTGGAATGTGACAAGCAGCAGTATGAGCAGGCAAAAAAAGACATGGAAAAAATCAACATCCGCTACCATGACCTGAAACAGCAGTATTCCCGCGCCACAGATGAGGAACGCGCCCGTTTGGAAGAAGAGATGGACAACCTGAACCTGCGCTATCTCACCGGGAATAAGGCGCTGGACATCACACTGACCCAAAAGTCGGCACTCTGCGGGCAGGCAGGTATTCAGCTGGTCTGCTCGGCAGACGGCAGCTGTCTGGAGGATATGAAGCACTACCACATTTACTCCCTGCTGGGCAATGCGCTGGACAATGCCATTGAGTGTCTGACGCAGGTAAGCGATGCGTCTAAGCGGGTCATCACACTGGACATAAGCCGCTGCCGTGACATGGCGGTCATCCGCGTGCAGAACTACACCCCCGCACCGCCGACGCTGCGGGACGGCGCTATCGTCACAACCAAGCAGGATACCGAGGAGCATGGCTACGGCATAAAAAGCATCAAAAGCATTGCCGAGCTGTACGGCGGCACGGCAGACTGCTTTGTGGAGGACTCGATTTTTTACCTGGTGGTCACCTTCCCCTGCGGGAAAAGCCAAAAAGAAACTGCATAACCCAAAAGCGACTGCCTTTCGGCAGTCGCTTTGCTTTTGTGTCATTTGTGCCGTGTTTTTTGACGTTTGTGCCAACTCCATTGACCCGGTCAACGCTTCCCTTTATGATAGCTTTGTGAAAAAGATATGAAAGGTTTCTGTAAAAGGGAAGTGCGCAGCCCTTGGCAGCAAGCGCATCGTATCATTCATCTGTGACAGTTTAGGAAGGAGAAAAACCTATGGCACAAAAGGAAACCTCAAGCAAGTCCCGCCGTTGGCTGGGCTTGTCCGGCGCGGCTGTGCTGGTGGCCAACCTTGTCCTGACCGGAACGACTATTGCGTTCCAGCAGGAAGGCGAAGTCAACCATGCACTCGGCATCGAAGGCGCTGGCGCATCTTACGGCGGCACGGAGTTCTCCGCTGACGGCACCCTGTCTGACGCAAGCTACGAAAAGTACATCGAAGCCGCTTATCAGTTCTGTGAGCAGGAAGAAGAAGAGGGCAGCGTGCTGCTCTACAACCGCAACAATGCCCTGCCGCTTTCCGAGTCTGAGCGCAACGTCACGGTCTTTGGCCGCGGCAGCATCGACCCGGTGTTCCGCAGCACGGCAGGCGGTTCCTCCACAAACCCGGATTACCAGAAAACCCCCGTTGACGCCCTGCAGGATGCCGGCTTCAACGTGAACCAAACCGTGCTGGACGCCTACGCTTCCGCCACCGCGCCGAAAGAAAGAAGCGTTTCCAGTGTGGGCGAATATGACCCGGCGCTGTTCACCGGCAGCGTCACCGACTCGTTTGCGTCCTACGGCGATGTCGCGTTTGTTACGCTGTCCCGCTTTGCCACCGAGGGCAACGACCTTGCGATGGTCAACGACGAGGGCAAGCGTATGCTGGAGCTGGACGACAACGAGAAGGCAATCTTCCAGAAAATCAAGGACTCCGGCAAATTCAAGAAAACCGTCGTTCTGCTGAACTCCGTCTTTGCGATGGAGATGGACTGGCTGGACGAGTACAATGTTGACGCTGTGCTGTGGGTCGGCAACCCCGGCTTCTACGGTATGCCCGGCGCCATCCGCGTTGTGACCGGTGAGGTCAACCCCTCCGGTCACACCACCGCCACCTTTGCCGCCAACTCCCTGTCCGCACCCAGTGCCGAGAACTTCGGTCTGCACGCCTACAACTACGGCAGCAAAACGCCCCGCGCGGCAGGCGACAGCTTTGTCAGCTATAACGAGGGCATCTACGTCGGCTACCGCTACTACGAGACCCGCTACGAGGACACCATCCTTGGTCAGGGCAACGCCGATTCCGCGATTGGCACCAAAGCCTCGACCGACGGCTGGAACTACGCCGAGGAGGTCTGCTTCCCCTTCGGCTACGGTCTGTCCTACACGAACTATGAGTACAGCCTTGACAAACTGGACTACAACAGCGACACCGACACCTTCACGGCGACTGTCACGGTGAGCAATACCGGCGACAGGGACGGCAAGGCTACGGTGGAGCTGTACGGACAGTCCCCCTACACCGACTACGACAAGCAGAACAACGTCGAAAAGTCCTCGATCCAGCTGCTGGGCTATGACAAAATCGACGTGGCCGCAGGTGCATCCGAGACTGTCACGGTTGATGTGCCCGGCTACTTCCTCGCGTCCTATGACGCCAACGGCGCGAAGGGCTACATCCTCGATGCGGGCGATTACTACTTCGCCGTCGGCAACGGCGCACACGAGGCACTGAACAATGTGCTGGCCGCCAAGTGCGGTGACGCCGTTGCGGGCAAGCTGATCGACCAGGACGGCAATGTCGTCACCGGCAACACCGCCGCTGTGGCCACCTGGACCGCCCCCAACACCGAGGTCGATACCCAAAAGTACCGCAACTCCCGCTACAACAGCGATGTGGAAGTCACGAATACCTTCGACGACGCCGATGTGAACTACTGGGCGAACGACGACGAAAAAATCACCTACCTGTCCCGCAGCGCGTGGGATACGACCTATCCCACCACGCTGGAGACCCTGACGGTCAACGATAAGCTGTACAACGGTCTGAATATGCAGACCTACGTCAAGGCAGCCGATGCCAAGAGCGTTTCCGACTTCAACCTCGGCGTGGAGCTGGATGAGAAGATCAACTTCAGCGATATGATCGGCGTCGCCTTCGACGACCCGAAGTGGAACGACTTCCTTTCTCAGCTGACGCTGAGCGATCTGCTCATCAACATGGGCGACTCCAAGGGCATCAAGGCTGTCAAGGCTGTCAACAAGCCCGGCTGCACCATCGTCGATGGTCCCGAGGGCATGAACGGTCAGTTTAAGTACGGCGACCGCCGCAACTGCACCGGCTGGGCTACGCTGCCCATCGTCGGCGCAACCTGGAACCACGATGTGCAGACCCGCTTTGGCGAGATGTACGGCGAGGATGCGCTGTATGCGTCCATCCCCATCGCCTACGCGCCCGGCGCGGACACCCTGCGTTCTCCCTACTCCGGTCGTACTTCTGAGTATTTCTCCGAGGACGGCGTTCTCAGCTACTATGCTGCCAAGGCCGTTTCCCACGGTATGCGCAACAAGGGTCTGATCGGTACGGTCAAGCACTTCTTCCTGAACGAGCAGGAAGCCGGTCGTCAGGGCATTTCCACCTTTGCGAACGAGCAGGCCATCCGCGAGATCTATATGCGCGCCTTTGAGGGTTCCCTTGCTGAGGGCGATTCTCTCGGCGTTATGACCGCTTACAACCGTATCGGCGTTATGTACGCTGCCGCCAACCAGGGCATCCAGCACATCCTGCGCGACGAGTGGAACTACGGCGGCTACATCATCGACGATGCGCTGACCGCATCCGAGTATTCCTCCGCCCCCGAAATGCTGATGGCGGGCAACAACATCTTCTGCCTGGATACCGCCCGCCCGACTGAAATCGAGAAGCTGATCACCAGCACCGATGACGGCGACCTGCTGCAGAAGGTCATCGACTCCAACCATTATCTGTACTACATCATGCTGCAGTCCTCTATGGGCGGCTCCGGCGCGGAGGACGTTGTCGTTTCCGATGCAGCCCCGTGGTGGCAGACGACCCTGCGCGCTCTCGATGCTGTGTTCTGCGCACTGGCTGTTGCCGCTGTCGTGATGTATGTGCTGCATACCTACACGGACGTTTTCTCCGAGGAAAAGCGGAAGAATCGTGCCGCCAAAAAGAATTGATGGAGGTGGAACCTGATGAATAAAGGCTTGAAAAATAAAGGGCTGGGCAGCTGGTTCTGCCTTGCCGCAGCGCTGGTCGCGCTGATCACCGGCATTGTATTCCTGTCCACACAGGCCACGGCCGCCCCTCTGGGCCACTCCGGCACGATGCCCGGCGTGGTGCTGCTGGTCGGTGCTGCCGCTTCGCTCGTTTTCTTCTTTGTTTCCGTTCCGTTCAGCGCGCTGATTCAGGCAGTCATTTATAACATTGCCCTGTATCTTGTCGTTGTGCAGTTGTATTTCGTCTTTGCCGATGTCATCAACCACGTTACCTTTGCGGGCGGCAACGCCGGTCTGTGCGTGTTTTATATGGTCGGCACTTTCATTGCCTGCCTGCTCAGCGTGATCGCCTGCTTCTGCAAGCAGACGAAAACCGGCGAGGCAAAAGCCACCGGAAAACAGTTTGCTGCCGCCGGTGCGGTGGTCGTGGTCGCTGCGGTCTGCGTGGGCGGTTTCTCCCTGCAGAGTAGCAGCCTGCCCTCGACCGACAATGCGGAGGTTGCCCCCGATGCGGCGCAGACTTCTGCCGATGGTCCTGTTATGAACTACAACGACAACGAGTTCACCTCCAAGACGCTGGATGACCTGGTTGCCATCCCGCAGGAAACCTGGGAAGCCAAGGAGCCGAACGGGGAAGTCGCCTACTTCTTCGAGGGTCAGTACACCGAGGGCTTCAGCACCATCGTGGATCCGGCCTGTCTGGATATGTACTGCTACACCGACGGTTCGATGTGGGGTTCCTTCAGCGGTCCCAACACCTCCGTGGGCGGCGACTCTATCTCCCATGTTTACGGCTACTGGTACAACTACGATGAAAACGGCGAGAAGAACTTCGTCATTCATCTGCTGGGCAATCAGGACGCCGACGGCACCGTGCGCCCCACCGATGTGGAGGGCGGCGCAGATGCGGATGTCTTCGTCTTTGACACCGACCACGGCGCATACAGCATGGAAGCCAGCCTGAGCTATGGCGTTTATGGCGGTGCGTTCACCCGCAACATCAACATCTACGGTCAGCCCTATGCCCCTGCCAAGAGCCTGACGATCGATGCCTCCAACCTGCGCACCTTCTACACGGGCGACACCTTCAACCCGGCTGAGCTGGTTGTGACGGCTACCCGCGCCAACGGTGCGGAGGAGTCCATCTGGGGCGGTCGCTTGACCTTCACCGGTTACGACAGCGACACCACAGGCACCAAGACCGTGACGGCCTCCTTCCTGGGTGCAACCGCTACGTTTGAAGTGCAGGTCGAGGATCTGGTCACCGAGCAGTACACGGGCAGCTATGAGCTGGTGCAGGGCGAAACGCCCACCGCAACGGATGCCGTGCTGCTGGTGGATTACTCCCACAAGGTCTGCACGCTGACTGCCGCCGACGGCTCTGCCTCCATCACCGGCACGCTGGTGGATGCGCAGGACGATGCCCTTACCATGACCCTGAACGGCAGCGATGCCCTGACGGTGCCCATCACCGAGGGTGAGGACGGCAGCAAGCAGCTGACCATCCCCGCCCACGACGAAATCGTCTCCGGCTGGGGCTCCAGCACCACCTACTCCATCAACGAGGCTGTGGTCACGCTGGCGGCAGAGTAAACATTCTTTGCTCTAACAACGGTACTTGCTGAATGAAAGCCGCGTCTGATGTCTGCTTGCAGGCGTTGGATGCGGCTTTTCTTATGAGAAGGGAAAGCTATATGCAAAATACAGAACTTTTGCTGAAAAAATTGACCTTGGAAGAAAAATGCGCGCTGCTTTCCGGCGCGGAAACCTTCAAAACGCGGGGTATGCCCGAACACGGCATCCCGCAGATCTGGCTGTCGGACGGTCCCCACGGCTTGCGCAAGCAGGCGGGGGAGAGCGACCACTTGGGGCTGAACCCCAGTGTGCCCGCCACCTGCTTCCCCACGGCGTCGGCTGTTGCAAACAGCTGGGATGCCGCGCTGGGCGAGGAAATCGGCGCAGCCTTGGGCGAGGAAGCCGCTGCGCAGGAAGTGTCGGTGGTGTTGGGACCGGGGCTTAACATGAAGCGCAACCCGCTGTGCGGGCGCAGCTTTGAGTATTTCTCCGAGGACCCGTATCTCGCGGGCAAGCTGGCGGCGGGATATATTCGCGGCATCCAGTCCAAGGGCGTAGCTGCCTGCCCGAAGCACTTTGCCGTCAACAGTCAGGAAACGCGGCGTATGGCTTCGGATTCCATCGTGGACGAGCGCACCCTGCGGGAAATTTACCTGACCGGGTTTGAAATTGCCGTCAAAGAGGGGCATCCCCGCAGCATTATGTCGTCGTACAATCTTGTGAACGGTACGTATGCCAACGAGAATAAGCACCTGCTCATGGAGATTTTGCGCGGTGAGTGGGGCTTTGATGGCGCGGTCATCACCGACTGGGGCGGAAGCAACGACCACGCGCTGGGTGTGAAAAACGGCTCCACGCTGGAAATGCCCGCGCCCGGCGGGGACAGTGTGCGCGAACTGCTGGCGGCGGTGGAAAGCGGGAAAATCTCTGAATCCGACATCGACGCCCGCTTGTCAGAGTTGCTGCCGCTGGTGTTTGATACCAAGGCTGCGCTGGACGCTGCCCCGCGCGAGTTTGATGCGGCAGCCCATCATGCGCTTGCCCGCCGCGCCGCCGCGGAAAGCCTTGTGCTGCTGAAAAACGAGGGCTCTTTGCTGCCGTTGGCGGCGGGTAGCAAGGTGGCTGTCATCGGCGACTTTGCCAAGAATCCGCGCTATCAGGGCGCAGGCTCCAGCATGGTGAACTCGACACAGGTGGATGTGCTGCTGGATAAGCTGATTGACTCCGAGTTGAACGTCATCGGGTATCAGCAGGGCTTTGACCGCCACGGTAAGCCGGATGCTGCTTTGCAGAAATCCGCCTGCGAACTGGCGACACAGGCGGATACAGTTATTTTGTGCATGGGTCTGGATGAAATCGCCGAGAGTGAGGGTCTTGACCGCAGCAATCTGCGCCTTGCGCAAAATCAGGTGGATCTGCTGCAGGCTGTGGCGGCTGTCAACCCGAAAATTGTCGTGGTATTGTACAGCGGCAGCGTAGTCGAAACGCCGTGGCTGGACAACTGCCAAGCCCTGTTGTACGCCGCCTTAGGCGGTCAGGCGGGGGCGGGCGCCGTTGCGGATGCACTGACCGGCAAGGTCAACCCCTGCGGCAAGCTGGCAGAAACATGGCCGTTGGCCTACGCCGACGTACCCAGCGCCGCCGACTTTGCCACCCGCCGCAAGACCGTGGAGTACCGCGAGGGGCTGTACATCGGCTACCGCTACTTTGCCACGGCGGAAAGAGCTGTGCGCTTCCCGTTTGGCTATGGTATGAGCTACACGACGTTTGCGTACAGCGATATGGTCGCCGATGAACAGGGGGTCAGCCTTACCGTAACGAACACCGGCAGTGTGGCAGGTACGGAAATCGTGCAGCTGTATGTTGCTAAAAAGAACAGTGAGCTTTTCCGCCCTGCTAAGGAACTGAAAGGCTTTGCCCGCGTAACGATTGCCCCCGGTGAGAAACAGCGCATCACCATTACGCTGGACGATAAGGCGTTCCGTTTCTGGAATGTCAAGGCTAACCGCTGGGAAATCGAGGGCGGCGAGTACGAGCTGCTTGTCGGCGCAAGCGTGGAGGACATCCGGCTGTGCGAGAAAATCTCCGTGCATGGAACGGCTACCGTGCATCCGTATGAAGATGTGGACCTGGATTGCTATTATAAGGGCGATGTGCTGCACGTTTCCGATGCAGACTTTGAAAAGCTGTTGGGGCACCCCATCCCGAACGGCAAAACCAAAATTGACCGCAATCTGACCTTGGGCGAACTGAACCACGCACGCAGCCCGCTGGGCTGGCTTGTCTGGCTTGTGCTGACGATCCTGCTGGATGTCAGCTATAAACGCGGCAAGCCGGACCTGAACATCTTGTTCCAGTACAATATGCCCCTTCGCGCCCTGGCAAAGATGACGAACGGCGCCATCAGCATGGGCATGGTGGACGGCATTGTCATGGAATTGCAGGGCTTCTGGATCCTGGGTCTTGTGCGGGTGATTTATGAAGCGATTAAGAATGTGGTGCTGAATGCGCAGATGGAAAAGCGTCTGCGCGGCGCTTGATGGAGGTTGCATTATGCAGTTTTGGAATAATTTTGCGGCTAAACACCCCGCCGCAGCCAAGTGGGTGCGCGAGGGCGGTCTGTTCGTCATCGTGTCGAATCTGATTACCGTGTTCAAGTATCTGCTGCTGCAATTTTTGCCCGCTGCGTTCAGCAGTCTGCCGGTGGTGGATTTCGGCTGGCCCGGCGTGGATGTGACCCTGTTTGGCGAAACCTTCAAGTGGAACATCCTCGGCTACGATGCCGCCCACGGCGGGCTGCCGTACTTTTGCGCGTATATGATCGCCATGGTCATTGGCGAGTGCATCAACTTCCCGATCCAGCGCAATTTCGTGTTCCGCAGCAAGGGCAATTTAGGCAAGCAGATCGCGTGGTATGTGGTGGCGTTCTGCGTCATCACCTGCATCGTCAACTCCATCAACTGC
>OLRV01002381.1_pt1 | contig 14499 bp, 12 predicted proteins | sample 1672421 | NCBI WGS metagenome assembly OLRV01 (sample SAMEA3136684, study PRJEB25190) | human gut metagenome | biome: human gut; feature: human-associated habitat; material: faeces | place: Austria | collected 2013
TGGTCATTTAAACAATATCATTTTTGTGCTCTCTTTTCAATATTTTATTTTCAATGTATTTGTGACATATCTATTTTAAACCTATAAAGTAATAAAAAAAGGCTATGAGAGTGAATATTCCCACTCATCATAGCTAAATTTTATTGTGCTAATTTAATTATTATTTCTTTTCCCTTATTTGTAAATATGTGTACAGAAATTTCATCTGTTGCATCAAATGTAGTTAAATCAAATGTCTGAGTATAATTGATAATTTTGTTTTCACCTTCTGGCACCCCATATTCATTTGTTCCATTTTGAGATACCTCAAACCTTTTTCCATCTGATGTTTCAGCATATTCTTTTTGCAATAGCATTTTATCTGAAATTTTCTTAACATAATCTGAACGATATAAATCATAATCTACTTCATCTGTTAAAAGCATTTCTGGAATAAATATTTTAAATGATGTTTTGTTTATACTTGTTTCAATTTTATTTATATCAATTTTTTCATTGTTGCAAGATTTAACTTTATATTCAACTGATTTTCTATTGTAAAATTGCTCTGGAACATCAACTTCAAATTTCCAATCACCGTAATACCAATCATTTAATAGCTGTTCTTTTGCATTTTTTCTAACATGAATTCTTGAACATGTTACATATAATTTCTTACTTTTTGGAAAATTGATTCCTGATGATGTAGCTGTTAAATGATACATTAATTCATTGTCATTGATTATTTTATCGTCTGAATTCATGCTGTATGCACCACTATATATATTATAATTAGCTTTTGCCTCTTCTTCTGTTTTATATTTTTGCTTAATCTCTTCTGTTTGCAATTCATAAGTAGCAAAAATTATATTTTCGTTTTCGTCTACAACTTTCAAATCATATAAATCCATTCCGAATTTCATATCATTAATATTATATTCCTCACTAAATTTAACCCTAAAATTCATATCAAAATTCTCGTTATCCATTATGAAAGAATCTACTGAAATTCCAATTCCATCATATTCTTGGAACTCTGAATTTACCTCTGCAACATATCCATTATTTACTGCATTTTCAACACCTTTACTACTATTATATCCAAACTTTTTAACAATAATGTCTTTCGCGAATACTCCTCCTGCCACTGTAACCATTAAACAACATGCTATTGCTGAAACTTTTAATATATTTTTATTTGATTTTTTCACCAATTTCTCCTCCTCTTGAAAGCAAGATATAGAAATTGTTGTTTTCACCCTCTCTAATATTTTTTCTTTATCCATCATAACTATATCCTCCTTTTTCTAATTCTTTTTTTAACTTTTTTCTTATTCTATAAAGCCTAGACTTTACTTTAAATTCAGGAATATTCATAATATTAGCTATTTCTTTTATTTTTCGAGATGAATAATAATATAAATTGAATATTGTAATATCTTCTTGCTTTAATTTATTGGTTGCTTTACGAATAAGCTCTGTTTTCTCCCTTTCTTCATATACCATATCAATATCTTTCAAATCCCTAATAACATTTTCATAATCAGTTATATCGCAATTTATATTAATTACTCTCGTCTTTTCTCTAACTAAATTTCTTGCAACTCCTGCTATATATGATGTAATCTGCTTTTCTTTATCTAATTTTTCTGTATTTTTCCACAAGATAAAAAATGTGTCTGCTATTATTTCTTCTTCATCTTCTTCTGTGATGTTTTTTCCTACCATATTTTTTACAACTTTGTATATATATCCACTATATTCATCAACTATTTTTTCTAAATTAAGTCTATCGTTTTCTATATAATTTTCTATTTTGTTTCTCTCTTCCAATTTAGATCTAAACTCCTTTTCTTAAGATATCTTACACCTTTATATTGATTTAAAAAATAAAAAAGTTACATTTTTTTCAAAATTTTATTGACAATTAGTCTATTTGCCTGTATACTTATATTGATTTTTTTCAAATTTTTAATTCTTATATTTTTTATTTTTATTATTATTGAATCAAAGGAGGTGATATCTATGACAATTGATCAAAAACTTGATTTAATTTTAAATAAGCTTGAAGGGCATGATAAAAAATTTGATGCTATTGAAGATAGGCTAGACAGATATGAGTATAATATGTCTAATGATATTTATTTTAAAGTTAAAATATCTGAAATACATGAATATAGTGATCTATTAAATTCATTGAATTCTGCTTTTATAAGATATGAATCAGAAACTTCAGATAAATTCAAAACTTTATTTGATACTCGAAAAGATTTTTTAGAACACAAAAACTTATTCCTTCATGAATTAGCCAAATTAAATAAAAATTGCAGTTAGATTTTAAATCAAAAGCCCTATGTTAGTTCTTAACCTAACATAGGGTCCTTTAAATTACCATCTATACTTTTCTTTTTCCTTTAATTCCTCATAAATTTTGCAATATCTTTCATATCTTTCTTGTGAAATCTTTCCCGCTTCAATAGCCTTTTTTATTCCACAATTCTCTTCTTTTATATGAGTACAACCTACAAATTCACACTCCTGTATCTCTTGTTTAAACTCTCTAAAATACTTATCCAAATCAACTGATTCAATTTCTGATATTTCAAAGCTTGAAAATCCTGGAGTATCTGCAATATATGTATTTTCTTCTAGTTCATATAATTTAGTATCAGTAGTTGTATTTTTACCTTTTTTATTTTTATGGCTAATTTCTCCTTCTTGTGTTTTATCTATTCCAAATAATGCATTTATAATACTTGATTTTCCAACACCTGAATTTCCTGAAAATACACTAATTTTATTTTTCAAGCACTCTTTTACTTCATCTATTCCCTGTTTTTCTTTTGCGCTAGTTACAATAACTTTATATCCTACCTCTGAATAATTTTTTCTTATTTGCTCATATGTATCTTGTAAATCACATTTATTTATTATAATTATTGGCTCAATTTTCAGCATTTCTGCATATGCCAATTGTTTATCTAACATTAATAAATCTGGCTTTGGATTTTTAGTAGATATTATAAACACAATCTGATCTATATTAGCCATTTTAGGTCTTTTTATTTCATTCTTTCTAGGCAATATCTCTTCTATTACTGCAATTTCTTTTACTTCATCTGTAACTTCTATCTCAACTTCGTCTCCTACAAGTGGTGTTATATCTTGATTTTTAAATTTTCCTCTCGCCGTTGCAGTATATGTTTTTCCACTACTTTCTATTTTATAACTATTTGATATGTTTCCAACTATTATTCCCTTCATACTTTTCCTTTCTCATTTTACCTTTTTATACTATAACATATTTTTTTCAAAAAAACAACTTTTTATATTGACAACTACTCTATTTAACTGTATACTTTTATTGTATTTATTCAATCTTTTTGAAATTTTTTATTTTTCTTCTTAATAATTTATTATCGTATTAATTTTTTCGTAGAAAGGAGTTGATATGCATGGATGTTAATGAAAAGTTTGATTTAATTTTAGACAAGCTTTCTAAAGTTGATAAAATTGATACTGTTTTAGAAAAGCTTGATAACGTAGAACATCGCTTAGATGAGCATGATAAAAAGTTTGATACAATTTTCACTAAGCTAGATGAGCACGACAAGAAATTTGATATGATTTTTGCTAAACTAGATGAGCACAGCAAGAAATTAGATGAACATAGTAAACAATTAAAAGACATTAATTATAGATTTGATAGACTTTTATTTGAATTAAAATCTGATTTCAATAAAATCGAAGATAAATTTAATGAAGTTGACGAAAGATTTAATGAAATAGATGAAAAATTTGGCAATTTAGCAATTGGAATATCATTAGTACCTTAATAAAATAATATTTCTAAAAATTCAAAACCCCTATACTTTGGTTCTTAACCTGTATAGGGGTATATATTTTATTCAATTGTCATTGTCGTTGTATTTGATAAGTCCATGTCCACTGTTCTTTTTAAAGTATCATCTATATAAACTTTAATTTGAACTCTTCCTGTTCCACTAACATTATCTACCTTAACAGCTGTATTGTTTTCTTTTACTGAATTTTTGTATACTTGTTCTCCATCAACAGTAACTTTTAAAGTTACATCTTGAGCTTTATTTTCTTTCTTAACTGTTTCTTTTTTGCCTGTAACTGTATTTGTAGTTGTCTCTTCATAAGTGTCTTTAAATCCTGTTAGAGACTTAACATTAATTGTAACAGTACCAGTTTTCAATTCAGCTAATTTATTAACAGTAATTGTAATAGTTGAACCTTCATCAACAGTCTTACCAGATTCAATGCTTTGTTTTAAAACAACACCATTTCCTCTAGTTTTATCTTCTCCATATTCAACATTAACAGTTAATCCTAAATCTTGAAGAGTTTGTTTAGCTGTTTCTTCATCTTTATATAATACAGAAACAACTGCAACTTGTTTTATACCTGTACCAATGCTTACATAAACTTTTACAGTATCACCAGCATTTACAGTTTCGCCTTCATCTTTTTCTTGTTTAATAATAACTCCTTCTTCAACTGTTTTACTTATTTCATCAACAAATTCCAATTTAATTTTAGATGATTTTGCTGCATCTTCAGCTTCATCTTTTGTTAAGCCTTTCAATTTTGGAACTGTAGTTGTCTCTGTTCCTAAACTTACAACAACTTTTACATCAGTATTTTGTTTAATTTTTCTTCCATCAACAAAATTTGGTGTTTGTGAAATAATTTGACCAGCTGGATATGTTGTATTATATTCTGAACTATCTTCAACATAATTTAATTTGTTTTCTGTTAAAATTTGTTTTGCTTCATCAACTGTTTTTCCAACTAAATTTGGAATAGCAACTTCTTTAGGTCTTCTTGCATTTGAAATTCCAATAGTTAATCCTAATGTAATTACAAATAATAAAATTAAACCTACAATTGATGATAAAACTTTATGATTTTTTATAAATTGTGCAAATTTATTAGGCTTTTTATTATTTTTTGCATTAGTTGATTTTGCACTTCTTTCCTCCTCTAATCCTATTGTAGAAATTCTTTGAGTTGGAAAATCTTGATAATCATTGTTATCAACAAAATCACCATTTGGTTCTTTTAATGCTCTTTTTAAATCTAATAACATAGCTGTTGCATTTTGGTAGCGTAAATTGGTATCTTTCCTTAGTGCCTTCATTATTATATCATTAACAGCTACTGGTACATTAGGATTTACTTCTATTGGTGGTTTTGCTTCTTCTTGCATATGTTTCAATGCAATTGATACTGCCGTATCTGCATCAAATGGAACTTTTCCAGTTAACATTTCATACATTACAACACCTAATGAATATAAATCTGATTTTTCATCTGTAAATCCACCTCTTGCATGTTCAGGTGAAAAATAATGTACAGATCCAATTGTTGTTCCAAAAGCAGTAATTGTTGAATTTGAAACAGCCTTTGCAATTCCAAAATCAGTTACTTTTGCAACTCCATCTTCTGTAATAATAATATTATGTGGTTTTATATCTCTATGTATAATATGGTTTTTGTGAGCTGTCTCTAATGCTGATGCGATTTGACTTGCAATATTAACAGACCATTTCCATGGTAATGGACCTTTTTCTTCTGTAATTATTTCTTTTAATGTTTTTCCTTTTATTAATTCCATTACAATATAATATAAATTTCCGTCTACACCTACATCGTAAACAGAAACAATATTAGGATGTGTTATGCTTGCTGCTGATTGTGCTTCTACTTCAAATCTTTTTATAAATTCCTCATCTGTGGTGAATTCATCTCTTAAAATTTTGATTGCTACATATCTATTTAGTACATGACATTTTGCTTTATATACTGTTGCCATTCCTCCACTGCCTATTTTCTCTATAATCTCATATCTGTTTCCTAACAATCTACCCTTTAAATCCATTTTTATATCTCTCCTTATAGGTTATATGTTTTTAATTACTACAACTGTTATATTATCTAACCCACCATTTTCATTTGCTAAATCAACAAGTTTGATAGGTGCTTTTTCTATATTTCCTTTTGCAATTTCAAATATATCTTCTTGTTTTACCATATTTGTTAATCCGTCTGATGATATAAGCAAAATATCATCTCTTAAAAATCCTTTTACTGATACATCAGGCTCAACAAACGCATTACATCCAAGTGCCTTCATCAACATGTTTTTCTTAGGATGATTCTCCGCTTCTTCTTTTGTTATTGTACCATCTTTTACTAATTTTTGTACATAACTATGGTCTTGTGTTAATTTTCTAATAAAATCTTTTCTAATTCTATAAATTCTACTATCTCCAACATGACCAATATATGCCTTATTATTATATATTAAACAAACTTCTAAAGTAGTACCCATTCCTTCAAGTTCTTTGTCTTCTTTTGACTTTTCATATACTACCATATTTGCATATTCCATACTACTAGCAACTAGCTGAATTAAACTATCTCTATCTTTTGCTACATCTTTAAAGTTATTTTCAATATAACTTTTTGCACATTTTATTGCAAGATTACTTGCAATTTCTCCGCCTTTATATCCACCCATTCCGTCTGCTAATAAATATAATTTTATTGGACTTGATGGTTCTGATATATAATAAGCATCTTGGTTCATTTCTCTAGCTTTTCCAATGTCAGATTTCGCATAAGCTATTATCATTGTTTCACCTCGTATCTTTCTTACAATGTTATATCATAATAGATTTTATTTTGTCAAGTTACACTATTTTAAATTTTTTCTTCTTAATTGACCGCAAGCTGCGTCAATATCAGAGCCTAACTCACGTCTGATAGTTGCAACAATTCCATGGTCATTTAAATAATCTCTAAATTTCATAATATTTTCATTTGAGCTTTTTGAATAAGCTCCATTTTCTATCTTATTAATAGGTATTAAATTTACATGACATAACATTCCTTTTAAAAGATGTACTAATTCTTTTGCATCTTCTAAGTTATCATTATTATCTTTTGCTAATGCATATTCAAAAGAAATTCTTCTATTTGTTTTGGCAATGTAATCTTTACAAGCTTGTAATAATTCTTCTATTGGAAATGCATTATTTACAGGCATCATACTACTTCTTTTTTCATTTGTAGTAGCATGTAATGAAATAGATAATGTACATTGAATATTTTCATCTGCAAGTCTATAAATTCCTGGAACTAGTCCACTTGTTGAAACACTTATATGTCTAGCTCCTATATTTATTCCTTTCGGATTATTTATTATTCTGATTGCATTTACAACATTATTGTAATTATTTAAAGGTTCACCTATTCCCATAAAAACTACATTTGAAATTCTTATATTATTATCTCTTTCAACTGCAAGAATTTGTTCAACAATCTCACCAGAAGTTAAATTTCTGATAAAATTGATTCCTGTTGATGCACAGAATTTACATCCCATTTTACAACCTATTTGTGAAGAAACACAAATACTATATCCATGATGATAACTCATAAGTACTGTTTCTATGGCATTTCCATCTAATACATCAAATAAATACTTTTTAGTTCCATCAGATGATTCTTGTTTTTGTAATATTTTAAAATTATGCATTTCATAATTTTGTTTTAATTTTTCTCTTAAATCTAATGATAAATTTGTCATTTCATCAAAACTTGTAACTTTTGCTTCATATAACCACTTAAAAACCTGTTCCGCTCTAAATGGCTTTTCTCCCATTTGTACAAATTCTTCTTTTAATGCTGGCAAATCATAATCTTTTATGTTTTTCATTATTTTTTTCTCCTTGCTAATTTGGGGTCGGTCCTTTTTTTAACATGTGAATTTAGGGTCGGTCCTTTTTTTAACACTTCTTTCTTCTTAATATCCAATCTTTTTCGCATTTAATTGGAAGCATCATTTTTACTTTTTGATCTTTAACACCTGGGCTAACTGCCTCTATTTCTTCATTTGTGTCAATATCCCATAATTTATCAATTGTAAATACTACTGGTTCTAATTGATGTGGAACTAAGATTTCCATAGTATCTCCTACTTGTAATCTATTTCTAATATCAATAATTGCTTTTTCGCCATCATAATCAACAACTTTTCCACCAAATTGATATAATTCATTATATTGATGTCCATCATATTCTTGAATGTCTTTGTTTTTTCTATCATTAAAATAAAATGTTGTTAATTCTCTTGTTTTGATTTTTTCAATTTCCTTCATATATTTTTCTGCATCATAATGTGTTGGATCTTTTTTATAATCATCAATTGCATTTCTGTATACATTTACAATACTTGCAACATAATATTCTGTTTTTAAACGTCCTTCGATTTTTAAACTATCAACTCCCATATCGATAATTTCTGGAAGTTCTTTTATTAAACACAAATCCTTTGATGAGAAAATGCTTGTACCATATTCATTTGTTTCGATTGGCATAAATTCACCTGGATTATTTCTTTCTTCTGCATATAATTTGTATGACCATCTGCAACTTTGTGCACAATCTCCTAAATTAGCACTTCTGCAAGCTAAGAAATCACTTAAAAAGCATCTTCCTGAATATGCAAAACATATTGCACCATGTACAAATATTTCTATTTCCATGTCTTCTGGCTTATTTTCCATAATGTATCTCAATTGCTCTTTGTTCATCTCTCTAGCCATTATCATTCTTTTAGCACCATTTTTACGCCAAAAATTGCATGCATGTAAACTTACAACATTTGCTTGTGTACTTACATTTATTGCAACACTTGGTGCATATTGTTTTAATACATCTATTACTCCACCATCTGCTGCAATAATTCCATCTGGCTTTAATTCTTCTAGCTTTTTAGCCATTTCTATTATTTCTTCATATTTTTCATCCCATGCAAAAATATTTAATGTTACATATATCTTTTTTCCTATGCTATGTGCATATTTTATTGTCTTTTCTAAGTCATCATCTTGCATGTCTGCTCTTGTTCTTAATGATAATGATGAGGTTCCACAATACACTGCATCAGCTCCATATAAGAATGCGATCTTTGCTTTTTCATATGAACCTGCTGGTGCTAATAATTCTACTTCTTTCATTTTTATCAAATTCCTTTCTCTTTTTAACATCTTATATTATATATTTTTTTATCAGTTATGTCAATCATTTTTCAGGCAATACTGTACTTTTCCGGAAATTTATGGTATAATGTATTAGTATAAGCTTTTTATATATGAAAGGTGAGGTAAGCATTATGACAAAAGAAACACTAAAACTAATACACCGGAGCTATCAAGAAGCTCTAGAAATGTCAGAAAACATTCTGGAAACTGTGCAAAATTTGTATAATATCTTGGATGAACTTGAAGTTGCAAAAGAAGATTCTTCTACCTTCGATTCATTCCTTGATGGACTCAGAGGTTGTATCAATTCTCGGAAAAAAACTTTCGAAATCACAAACATGATTACTTATGTGAATATTACATTTATGTATATCATTTTGTGGTTGAACAAAACTCAAAATGTAAACATTGACATCAACTGGTATTCTCGGCTCAAGTCTTTGGAAAGCGAACTTTCTAAACTTTTGCGGAAATCTAATTCGAACTTGTCAGCCAATATCCGTGATCGCTTTGGATTGCGTGGTATTCTGCTTAACAATGATTCTGATGAAGTAGTTAAAGATTATATCTATTTAATTTTTGACACTATTTCTGGTATCGTTGCTGCTAAAAACCGCAAAGCTCGAAAAGAATTCATTGAATGGATTGATAATAACAATGGAATCACTGATATTGACAAAAGTATCATTGAACAAGTATTAAAAATCCCATTCTATATTGATTATGTTAAAGATTTCATCCATTCGCCCAAGCCAAACAACTATCAGAGCCTTCAGTTTACAATGGCTATTCAAATGTACTCTGAAGTCCTACCCGGTTGCCAATTCGAAGTTCAACTTCGCAGTATGAAAATGCATGAAGAAGCAGTATATGGTACCGCTTCTCACGAAAATTACAAAAAATACCGTGAAGATGGGCTTCAAGATGAAGACCCCATTTTGAAAGTTTTCTGCGTAGACGATTTCTCCAAAGTTCACGTCAAAGGTTTTTCTAGCTATGATAGCCAAGAGCATGATAAAGCCGGAATTCACTTTGCGAATAAATTCTCTTATGGAAGAATTTCCACCACTCTGGTTCCTCACTAGTCTTAATTGCTCTTAAACCTTTCGCTCCCCCAGAAATATTTTCTGAGGGAGCTCTTTTTATTTTATAAAATATTATATTTTTATTGTGCTTTTTAATCTGCTTACAGCAAGTCCATCTCCAACTTCTAATATTTCTGTTTCAAGGTTTGGTGCTTCTGTAACTTCTTTTATTAATATATAATCTTGTTCATTAGTTGTTGTATAGTTATTAAATAACATCATTACAGTTAGTATAAATATGCCTAAAATGATTATCCAATAACCCCATAAACTTTCTTTCATCTAAACACCTCCTATGGCCAGTTTTTATATCTTTCTAAGAATTGTTTTGGAAATAATGGATCAGGATATATACCATCTAAATCAGAAACAATTTGTCCTTTTGAATCAACCATTGTATAATCTAAACCTTTAATACATGTTTTAATATTTCCAACACAATATTGACCATTAACATAATATTTCCACTTTGATCTTCCTGTTGTATCACTAAAGAATGAAGTAACGAATGAGCTTTCACACTCTTTCATATCACCATTACATTTGAAGCAATATTGTTCATCATCATCTTTAACATTCTTAGGAAATCCAGCACACATATTCATCTTAGCATAATTAAAATATGACCTTGAAGAATTTCGTTTTATCATCTGCATGTCTTTAGTTGTCAATGTAACTTCATATTCTAAATATTCTCTAGTACCATCATCATATATATCATGTTTTCCAACATTTGAGCTATCTGCTAAATAAGTTGAAATTTTTCCGTCTTTAGAATAATCATTACCATTAGCTAAAGCAACATATTCATTATTATTTTTTATAGTCTCACTATTAGCAATACCACTTCCTAACTCAATTTGAGTCTTAGCTGCAGTACCTTTAGCATCAGTCCAGTTAGTTTCTCCACTTCTTTCATTAGGCGTTACATCTGATAATGAAATACTTCTATAGTAGAATTGAGGTTCAAAATCATAAGTTGTAGGATCATTAGGGTCACAAACATCACAATTACGTTTAAATGCCATTTCCATATTACAATACGAACAAGTACTTGTTAAATTATTATTTTTTAAATCAAACTTATCTTCTAAATTAAACTTCTTCAATAATGTTTGAATAAGATTTACTCCATTACTAGTCTTATAACCATAATCATATACCGAAAAAGACGTTTCATATGATCCCTTATAAGTGGTTAGCTCAATATTATAAACATAACCAACTTCTAAACCATTTAAATCAGAATGAGCAGCATTTGATTCATAATTAAGTGTTTTATATTCACCAGAATTCATAAGTGCAAAAGTATTATTTGGTGGTCTAAAATAGAATATCTTACTAATAGTTTCTTTAGAAGTAAGATTAATTTCTTGATTGTATGGATCATTAGCAGGACTTGCAGTTCCCTGAATTGAAGAATAAGATATTCCATCAGTATAATCATATGATTTACATTTACTATTTCCTTTATCAGTACAACCATCTATATCTTGACTACTTCCAAGAGTATACCCTCCTTGAATTAAATTACAAGCATTATCATCGCAAGTACCAACTGTATAACCAGATCTGCTTATTTCAAATTTTCCTTTTGAGCTAGCATAAATAACACCGTCATAAGTATTATTAGAACTTCCTGTAGTCGTATTAGGCCAATACTTTACTGGTGATGTATTATCAACCATGTTAATAGTAGTTGTTGTTTTACCTTCTTTTTGAGAAGTTTGAGAATATGTAAAATCAACTCCCGGATGTTCGCTTTCAAACGTAAATTTATATTCTGATTCAAAACTCTCTATAGCACTTCTACATTCTTCTCTAGCTCCTTGTAAATTAGTTCTTTTATTAACTGCTGATCTATAAGCGTTTCTTGCTGTTTTTTCAGCCGATTTAGATTCATTATAAGCTTCATGTGCATCACTTTCTGCCTTTATTGAATCATTATAATCATCATTAGCTTTTTGCTTTCTTCTACTACATTCATTTCCATCATAATTTTTGCCGGATACACAGACATAAAATGGATACTTATTATTATTACTAGCATTATTCCAAAGATCAAGATTTTGTTTTGCCGTAGGTATATAATTTTTCGCATCTTGCCATGCTTCAAATGAAGTCCTAACATTTTTTACTGCATCTTGCCATGCATTATATTTTTTATCCTCATCACTAACCGCATTATCGTAATTAGCTTTCCAAGAATTATAATTAAAGAATAAAGTTGATTTAACTCTTTCAACAACGTAAGGTTGTCTAAAATAAGAATTAATATTATTATAATCAGTACTATTATATGAATCAAACACAAAGAACTGTCCTGAAACAGATGCCGCAGTTGCCGGTGTTAATATATCAAGTTTTTCTGTAGTATATGCTCCGCAATAACTATTAACACTATAATCAAGATAATCTTTAAGTTCATTTAAATCTGCACCTTTTTTATAATCTTCAATCATATAATCCATATTTCTTAATCTAACATATGAATGACTAAATGCTTTATATGAATTTTCACCGCAAGAATCGCTACTGCCACATTCATATTCTCTATACACAACCGGCCCACAATATTTAATATATGTATCTTGGTCTTTACTATTATCGCCAAATTCGCTTCCATCAAGTTTACTACAACATCCATTTGCCAATAATTCTTCATTACTTAAATTTGGGTCATCACATAAACTTGGTAAATTAATAGTAATATAATTATCTCCATTAGCAGTAATGTTATTTCCCTCTCCAAGTTTTATAAATCTTTGGAATGGAGGACGGCGTAGAATGTGTTCCTTAGTCAAACATATACCTTTAGTCGAATCACAAGAATATAATTCAATTTCAGCAATTTTATCGGCATTATTTATTGCCCCATTAAAATTAATATAAACTTTTACACTTTCTTTTTTTGAAACTGTACCACTTATCTTAACCTGTAATGTACCATCACTATTAACATTATTTTTGCTAATTGAACAAGTAAAACCTTCAGCAGTACATCCAGAAACATTTAAACTCATATTTAAATTACTTTTTTCTACTTGAACATTTGCTGTAACCACAAATGAATTACCGTTTTTAGTAACATCTTGATCTATTTTAGTTAATTTTATTTCAAACTCACCATCATCATTAACAGCCGGTGATGAATTTGGTAAATAATTATCAATATCAATTCCATCACAATGACCTTTTCCAGCTGCACACAAACCAACATTGACCATTGTACCAATTTGATCAGATGATGAATAATCCTTCATTAATTGAATTTTAGCAGGACCAATAACTCCTCCTCCCGTAAGAGGACTAACCTTCATAGTATAAATTCTATACGCATGAGCTTGTGAAGCTATATCTATTGTTGTTGATTTAACATAGTTTGCCATCGCAATTAATCCTTTAGCAAAATCACTTTTAGTAGCATCTAGTTTCTCATACACATTAATAAAATCTGGGTTAGGAATATCCGGATCTAAGCATGTAGCCGGTTGATCATCAATGGCATATTTTTGACATAAAAATGATGGTCCTTGTCCATTCATTACTTTATGAACCACATCATAACATCCAGAATAAAAAGCTCCATCATACCTGATTGTATGTGTTTGATCATCAGCAAATCCAACTAAAGGAATTAATAACAAAATAAATGATATATAATATATAATCTTTTTCATTAAATCTGACTCCTTTTTTTATTTATAAAATATATTGTAACTCCTATTATTCCTACACCTACAATACCTGCAATCATATAAGGATAATATTTAGCAAAAAAATTGACTTTATTATTATCATCAGGAGTAACATCACCATTTTTATAACTATTTATTGCTTCTTCAAGACCTATTCCCATACTAAATACCAATTTTGGATTAGTAATATATTTTTGACAATAACTTATATTCTCATTCCCATCACATACCCCATATGAGCTATTCAAATTATACATTGGTTTAGTATAAGTAATAGTTTTAATTAAATATCTATCACATGAAGTATCACTATAAACTTCTATCTTATATTTAATTATTTTATAATAATCAACATCTTCAAATGTATATTTACCATCAACAAAATCTTCTTTATCAACATAAATAACATCATCATTAAGATTATTACTTATCTCTAAATTAAAATTATTACTTAAATTATAAATAGATATCATTAAACTAGTAATTGTTGAATCATAATCATATTGTTCATCTTTAACATGAACTTTTTTATTTTTTTCATCATAGTCTACCTTGATCAAATTAGCCTCTTTAAGCAAATCAGATTTAGTTTGACTATTACACTTATCTGCATAAACATTCATAGATAATAAACTCATAATTAATATCAATATATATTTC
>OLRV01002386.1_pt1 | contig 14489 bp, 33 predicted proteins | sample 1672421 | NCBI WGS metagenome assembly OLRV01 (sample SAMEA3136684, study PRJEB25190) | human gut metagenome | biome: human gut; feature: human-associated habitat; material: faeces | place: Austria | collected 2013
CGATATATTGATTGATATGTTTAAGACACGACCTGTATTGCACGACCTGAGAACGGCATACGGCGTTTTCTTTTGTTTTAAGCCAGCGTTCCGCAATTTCGGAAAAAGTTGATGTCTCGGATATGTCAAGCCCTTTTTCCAAAGCTCGACGCACTTCATCGGCTTTTCGGTCAGCTTCTTTCTGCGTTTTGCCATACACGCTTTTGTATTTTTTCTTACCGTCAACTGTTCCGAGGTAGACTTGTACAGCGATTCGACCGTCGGATCGGGTTGCATTTGACTTTCTTGGCATAAAAAATAACCGTCCTTTCAAAAAATGGTTGCAAAAACCCAAGAAAGGCGGTATAATGTAGCCACAGCCTTTCTTTTGGTGGTTCGGAAGATTGGATGTATTGCCGTTCGGTGTTCCAGCACCGGGCGGCGTTTTTTTTGTTTTTGCTGACTTAATATCCGGTTATATCCTTTAATTCGGGATAATATGTGCCTAATCCGTGGCGGCACCCTTCGTGGAACAAACCTTGAGCCATAGCTTCCGAAAGCAACATATAATTTCCGTCTTTTCTTGATCCTCCGGAATATACATCGTCAATTAGTATTTTATTCTCAAACTTTTTACATTTCTCACATGAGCCTCCGTGATGAGAAACTATAACAAGATGTTCGCCGAGTTGTTTCCTTAACTTGCCGTCTCTTGCGAGAGCTTGAGTGGCAGATATTTTATTATAGCCTGATGTGCCAATACTTTTTGACGTGGTATGCAAGTGCTTTACGGCTTTGAGCTCTTTAGAAACATTTTCAAAATCCGCAGACAGAGTATCAAGAGCAATTTTTACGATTTCTGAACACACATACACATCGGCTTCCGCACGATGCAGGGACGAGGTATCGAAATCCAAGAATTGTGCGATTGTGCCGAGCTTGTAATCGGGGAGGTCGGGAAACAACTTCTTGGCTATAGACATTGTATCAATATAATTATATTGCACATTTTTTCCTTGTCGTTGTGCGGCAATTTCAAGAAAGCCTATATCAAAGTTTACATTATGACCGACAATTATGCTGTCACCTATAAAATCAATCAGCTTTGGAATGGTGTCTTTTTCGCTTGGTGCATTTCTTACCATTTGGTTTGTAATATGATTTATTGCTGTCGCTTCCGGCGGAATGTGAAGTAACGGTTTAACCAATGTAACATATTTTTCCTTTTCAACACCGTTTTCAAATCTTATTGCAGCGATTTCGATAATGCTGTCATAAACCTTATCAAGTCCGGTAGTTTCAAAGTCGAGAACGATAAAATCCTTTTGACATACATCATACCATTTGCGGGTAAAAATACTGACTATCCTGGATTGTTTATCATACGAGATTTTATGTAATTCATCGAGCTTGCGAATATACTCATATTTGGAGCTGTCGATTACTCCGGCGGAAATGCTGGGTTGAGAATCGGTTTTATTTTTTCCAATTAAGCCTATTAGCATTGTAATTGTATCTACGAACCAGCCTATACCTAATAAGCCTCCAGTCACAAGATAAATGATTCCCATATTGATGTTTTTAGCATAAAACTTGTGTACTCCCAAATATCCAAAAAATAAACAGAGTAAAAATTCAATTATTCTTTGTTCCTTGCTTTTCATATTGTTTTCCCTCTCAATTACCAATATTTACTTGTAGATTTTTGACCTTCACCTCACTTAAAATTTTAGGTGAGGTGATTTTTTATGAATTATAAAGAATATCAAAATACACGAGATGCCGTGTGGAAACTTTTGATAAACGAGCATATAACGGAATTGCCGATAAGTGTGACTGAACTGTGCAAAAAGCTCGGTATTGTGGTATATACCTACAACCCTAAAGATGACAACCTCGGATCATCTATGTTTATTGATGGTGTTCCGACAATCTTTGTAAAAAGCGATATGACGATTGAACGACAGCGTTTTACAGCCGCGCACGAACTTGGTCATGTCATCTTGGGCCATGTGGGAAAAAACGAGCTTGTGAACAGAGAACCTACACCGCAAGACAACCCGATTGAACAAGCGGCAAACGTATTTGCAAGTCGTTTGTTAGCTCCGGCATGCGTCTTATGGGGCTGTAATATACATTCTTCAGAAGATATTCAGCAACTTTGCAAGATAAGCAAAACATCTGCCGAATATCGAATGCAGAGAATGGAAGAACTCTATAAGCGTAATAAATTCTTAACGTCGCCGCTCGAATGTGACGTATATTCACAATTTCAGCCTTTTATTGAAAAGAACAGGCATTAAAAATTCTCGCCGAAGGTTTCATTTTCAATAGCTTCTTTTTCGCTATCATTCATCACACGTTTTTCAGCTCCGCCGCCTTTTTCTTTTCGGGCGGCGGTTAATCTTTCTGCTGTAAAAATGTCTGGTTCAAGACCAAGTAATTTGTCAACTGACAATTGCATGTCCGGGTGTTCCCTGTATGCAAGTATTAAATAAGCCTCATGCTTTGAAAGCTGGATATTCTTTGTGATATCCACGCAATCCGCATAACAGCCTTTTTTATCTGTTTTTAGAGCTAACCAATCAGGGTTAACATCTAAAATTTGAGCCATAGCTTGTATAACGGGAAGTTTGATCTTTTCAACTGCTCCGCTTTCGTATCTCGCAATCGTGGATTTATTAAGCGAAAGCCTATTTGCAATCACTTCTTGTGTCAAGTTAAGCTCTTTTCGCCTTGCCTGAATACGTTTACCTATTTTAATAGTAATATCGTTCATTAAATTCACCAGCCTTGTTATTACGATAAGAATATAGCACAAATAATTGCGAAATGCAATAGTTTTTTAGAAAATATTTAAAAAAAGTTGCATTTTGCTATTGACAAACTTAAAAAGTATGGTATCATGTAGTTGCAAAACGCAACAAGGAGGCGATGAGATGATAAATTCCAACAAGCTAAAAGGACGTATGAAAGAAAAGGGCATCACCCAAGCAGCTCTTGCAAAGCACTTGAAAATATCCCAACCCACGTGCTGCCAAAAACTCAATAACACAAGGCAACTGACGCTTGATGAAGCAAATGGGATTTGCGAAATACTTGACATTCCCCCAGAACATTTTGGCTCTTATTTTTTTATACAATAGGTTGCAAAACGCAACATAAAACAAGAACAGGAGGCTTCGTATGACACCGGCAATATTATCACTGCTTATGTGGTGGGTTGCAATTATCGGCACATTGATAATGCAGCATATAAGTCAAGCGTGGAAGGCTTATGCAATATACGCTGCGATAATAGCTACACTTTTCACTTTGTTTTTCAATTGGCTTTATGAGAATTTTTCAGCTTGATAAGTTCGTCATTCAATACGGATGACAAGCTATATAAGGCTTCGCAATACTTTATCCGTTCATCAATTGGAATTGATTGAGCAAATTGTTCATTTGCCAATTTAACAAAGGACTGAATTTTAGCTTTATTTTCTTGGTTACAAAACAGTATTGCTGAATAGGCTGCGGATTGTAAACGTTCAAGATTAGGGCGATCAGGGTCTATCCGATATACACCTGCGATTTTTAGTAAATCATAAAATGCTTGTTTCTTTTCAGAGTAATACAAATCCATTTGCTTGACTTCTAAATCGTGCTGTAACTCCATTTTGCGAAGTCTTGCTTGATAACGGTTGTTTAATATCGCTACGGCTATTGGAGAGACAAGCGCAACAAGAGCAATGATAACCGATATTGTAACAGTTAAATTAAATTCCATTATTTTCACCTCCTTTGAGGTCATTATATCACGGCAGAAAAATAATAGCAAGAATAGGAGGCGATAATTTGAAGTTTGAAATCAAAACGGTTGAGGTAGCAGATAATGCCGTACAAACTCGTGTCTTTATTGATGGCGTAGACGTTACTAATCGTATTAAGAAATTCACATTGAAGAAAGACGGCTCACCGTTGGAATTGTCTTTAACCATTTTAGGCGATATTGATGTTTCAGTAGACAGTTTGGAAATGAGCAACATCAAAAATATTGATTCAATACAGTCTGAATATCAATATACTTTGAAAGAAAAGACACGATCAGAGCCAAGACGGAAACGACTGTTGAAAAGATTGAAAGAAACAGTTGTGCATTACTTTTAAACTCAGGGTGCTTGTTTTCCAAGAACTCAATGCCCTTGTAACGAATAAAGGGTTCTGATAAATCAAAAAATGCGTTACCTGCTTCACTTCGGCTATACGTTATTCCACCAATATATCCACGGTCAATACATTCACAAAGCTGTTCGGAATTATCAGTGCAATGTTCAGTCAAAGGCTGCTTATCAATAACGCACTTGATTATTTCACGCATCGTTTTTTCAAATTTTCTCGTATTTTTCTTCATTATAATCAACCTTCTTTCGGAGTTGATTATAGCACAAAGCGAAGAAGAATTACAACATAGTGAAAGCAATTCACATGATTAAACAGGAGGTGTAAGATGAAACCGAGAGAAAAGATTATTAACCGTCGCAAGGAAAAGGGATTGACGTCGAAAAGGGTATCAGAGCTTATCGGCATTACTCAAGGCGGTTACAGTCACATTGAATCAGGCAGTCGTAATCTGACTGTGCCGGTCGCAAAAAGGCTTGCAAAGGTCCTTGATATGCACTGGACGGAATTCTTTGAGGACTGATTCGACAAAACGAAAAGAATTCACATTATCAAGGAGTGTCAATTATGAAAAACGGTAATCACACTCAGAACGGCAATACAACCTTTATGAACCACCAAATAATAATGGAGGAGGTGAGAGGGTATGGCGGCAAAATGTAAAACCCCTGTGTATAAGCCTGTGAAATTTTCCGATTACGGAGATATTCTTACGGCGCAGGAAGCCGGACAGATTTTGCATTGTTCGGCGGACAGAATCAACGGACGATGCCGAAACGGCGATTTTCCCGGTGCGGCCAAATTAGGGAGCTCTTGGAGAATCCCTAAAAAGTCGATAATGGCTATGTTCGGCAATTTTTACGGAAGAGAGGAGGTATAACCGATGGACTTAATATTTAGACTTTTTGTGGTCGGCTTTGCAATCGGTGTGTGCGGTTTGGCTTGTGCTTACGGTACGAAACAAGCGGTGCAGGACACGGTCAGAAAGATTGTGACGCCTGTATTGCAGGACAACGAACGTTTGAGGAAGAACCTTGATTGGGCGAATACAAAAATGCGCCGCAAGGATATCGAGCTTGAGCAGCTCGAGAAGCTTCGTCAGGCACACTTTGAAGCCAACGCAGAGAATGTCCTGATAAAGGAAAAGAACCCGCCCAGCAGCAACTGAACGAGTTCTTAAAAAGGTGTTATACACCTACATCACAAGAAGAGTATAACACCTCAAAACGAAAAATACAAGAGGTGATTTGAAAAATGTACAAATGTGATACCTGCGGATACGAAACAGAGCGGTTGCCTACATATGAGGAGCATCGTCCGTACGGCGAGGGCACGGCGACGGAAATAATGACAGATACCGATTGTCCGTTCTGCGTCGGCGGTGAGCTGATGCCGGCCGTGCAATGCGGACACTGCGGGAAATGGTTTGTCGATGACGGCAACGAGTTGTGCTCGAGCTGCGGCAAGGCGACAGTCGTTGCGTTTAAAACGTTTTGCAACAGCCTTGACGAGACACAGAAATGTTATCTTAATGAATTTTTCGACGGCACGGAGGTGTTTGCATGAACTACATGGAAGCGGACGAATACGCCGCCGAGAACGGATTTAATGCAAAGGAGGAGTCCATATGCCGAGAGAAAAGACACAGGGTGTCAGCAGATATACCTACGGAACGGCTATTGTCAGAATTGCATTTGCGAACGGAGCTGTCTGCTGCAAGAATTGCGAATATCTTCTGAACGACAGAGGGCTCGGACGAGCCTTGTGCAAGTTGCAGCATAACAAGGTCATTCCGATTGATTTCACGGACGGAATTGATTGCGAATGTCCGATTATTTTCGAGGAGGAATCATAAATGGGAATCCCGGTTTTGATTTTAGGCGAAAGCGGAAGCGGAAAAAGCACGTCGATGAGAAATTTTGATCCGTCTGAGCTGACGGTTTTCAACGTTGCCAATAAGCTGCTGCCGTTCCGCAAGAAGCTGAATGTTATAAATAATGCCGGTTACGGGACCATCGGCAAGGAGCTTCAGAAGCAGGAAAAGAAAATCTATGTGATTGACGACAGCCAATATCTGCTTGCTTTTGAGCTTTTCAACAGGGCAAAAGAAAAGGGATACGATAAATTCACGGACATTGCCGTTAGATTTAAAAAAATGCTTGATTATATCATCAAAGGCACGCCCGAGGACTGCATCGTTTATCTTTTACACCATTGCGAAACAACCGACACAGGCAAAATCAAGGTGAAAACGGTCGGGAAGATGCTTGACAATCAGCTCACGGTCGAAGGCCTGTTCAGCATAGTCCTTTATGCCTTCGTCGAGGACGACAAACATCTTTTTATGACGAAAAACGACGGGTTTTGTCCGGCAAAAGCACCTATGGGCATGTTTGAGCCTATAATTGATAATGACCTAAAATTCGTCGATACGACGATAAGAGAATATTACAAACTTTAATTTTGAAAGGAATTTACCATGAAACAGTTTAACGATTATAACGAAACAAAGGCATTCACAGAGAGACCGAAAATACCGGCAGGCGGCTACATTGCCACGATCAAGCAGGCAGAAGTCAAGGAATATTCGGGAAAGAACGGCAATTACGAAAGGCTCGAAATCTCTTTCGATATCGCTGAGGGTGAATACAAGGATTTTTATGCCAACGATTACCGTGCTCAGAGTGACGAAAACAAGAGGTGGAAGGGCGTTCTCCGTCTTGCCGTTCCGAGCGATGACGGCACAGATTACGATGCTTTTGCCAAGCGCAAATTCAAGACTAATATCCTTGCCGTTGAAGACAGCAACAGCGGCTATCACTGGGATTGGGACGAGAGAAAGCTCAAGGGCAAAACCGTCGGAATTCTTCTCCAGAACAGGGAATGGAACTTCAACGGCATGACGGATTGGACAGCACAGCCATACGGCTTTACATCGGTTGAAAGTATCAAAGAGGGCAAGTTTAAGGTGCCGAAGGACAAGCCCCTGAAGAACGGCGGAAGCACAAATCCGTCAGCATCACCAAGACAGGCTGATTTTGAGGAAATCGGCGACGACGATCTGCCGTTCTGATTATGGAAACGTTTGATATCAGCTACGCTCTCGAACATATAACCGTGCTTGTTGACACAAGAGAACAGCCGACGATCAGAGCGAAGAAACGCCTTGAAAGCATGAACCTGCCCTATGAAAGGAAAAAGCTCGATTTCGGCGATTACTCGGCAAAATGCACGCTACCCGACGACAGAGAGGTTGATTTTTCGGCTTCTCTCGCCGTTGAGCGGAAAATGAATATTGATGAGATTTGCAACTGCTTTTGCCATGAGCGCAGGCGGTTCGTCAATGAATTTGAGCGTGCGAAAGAGAGCGGAGCAAAGATGTATATACTCATTGAAAACGCCGATTGGGAGAAGATTTACAACGGTCGCTACCGGTCGAGAATGAGCGAAAAAGCATTGAGCGCATCGCTGTTAGCTTTCCTCGCAAGGTACGATTGTCAGGTGCTTTTCTGCAAGGCTGAGACAACGGGGAAACTGATAAGAGACATCATTTACAGAGAGATTAAGGAACGACTTGAAAGGATTGACGCATAATGGGAAGCTCATTAAACGGCTTTGTCAAATTACATAGAAAGCTGATCGCCTGGGGCTGGTATCAGGATTATGTCGTCAAGGACGTGTTCCTTCATCTACTTCTGACAGCGAATTTTAAGGACAGTCAGTGGAGAGGAATTACCTTAAAAAAGGGTCAGTTAATAACCGGAAGTAAGCGATTAGCCGATGATTTAGGTTTTACACGTCAACAGGTGCGAACTGCTTTAGGTAAGCTAAAATCAACCAATGAAATAACCATTGAAACAACCAACAGATATTCGCTTATAACTATTGTAAATTGGAATGATTATCAGTCCGATGATGACACATCAACCAACAAATCAACCAAAAGTGCAACAAACAAGCAACCAACAGATAACCAACAAGCAACCAACAAGCAACCACAGCGTAAGAATGATAAGAATAATAAAGAAAGTAAAGAAGAGAAAGAAAGCGCCGCGCCTTTGCCGCCTTGGGCGGCGGCGAAAGGCTGGTCGCTTGAAGAATACGAAAGGTGGCGAAATCAATGAGTTACATATTCAGACAGGAAGATGTATTCGATTTTGCCAATGTCATTAACGCAGAAACGAAGCTTAAAGGCAATGAACTGTTCTTCAAATTCTGTCCGTACTGTCACGGCGGCGGACACGATAAAGAGACCTTCTCGGTAAATCTTGAAACAGGGGCGTATAAATGCTTCCGTGCAAGCTGCGGCAAGCAAGGACATTTTGTTGAGCTGGCAAGGGATTTCAATTATGAGCTTGAATTTGAGGACGGCAAGCAGAAAAAATACAGGAAGCTCCCTCAGCGTAGACCTACACCGACTAACAAAGCGGTTGAATATATGCGCTCAAGAAATATCAGCGCCGCCACAACGGAGCGCTTCAGACTGACAACGAGCAAAAAGGACCCGAATTTATTGGTTTTTCCGTTCTACGACGAAAATGACGTTTTGACAACGATAAAATATCGCAAAACGAATTTCGTAAAAGGCAGAGATCCCAGCAAGGAATGGTTCCTGAAAGACCTGAAGCCGATACTTTTCGGAATGGCACAGTGTACAGACTTTGAACGGCTGATAATAACCGAGGGTCAAATCGACAGCCTGAGCGTTTCCGACTGCGGCTTTGAAAACGCCGTTTCGGTTCCGAACGGTGCGAACGCTTTCTTGTGGATAACGCTTTGCTGGGAATGGCTGATTAAATTTAAAGAGGTCATTGTGTTCGGCGATTTTGAAAAGGGCAAAATGACCTTGATTGATGAAATTCAGAAGCGTTTTCCGCAGAAGGTCAAGGCGGTCAAAGCTGAGGACTATCTCGGCGAAAAGGACGCAAATGCAATTTACTGCAAATACGGCAAGCAGGCGATTGTGCACTGTATTGAGAATGCAGAAATACAGCGCTTGAAAAACGTCAAGGACCTTGCGGAGGTTGAGACGGTTGACCTTAACGCCTTGCCGAAAATCAAAACGAATATCCGTGAAATTGACCGTGTGATAGGCGGCTTATGCTACGGACAGGTTGCATTGCTCACGGGCAAAAGGGGAAACGGTAAATCAACCTTTATGTCGCAACTTGTATGCGAAGCTCTCGAACAGGACGAAAGCGTGTTTGTTTATTCGGGTGAGCTGGCTGACTATCACTTCAAACGTTGGATTGATTATCAGCTTGCAGGAAACAGCAATATTGACTGTCTGACTAACGAATACGGCGACGAGGAATATATCATCAAGGACGGAGTGATTGACAGAATAAACGCTTGGTACAGAGGCCGTGCTTTTATTTATGACAACAATTATCTGCCCGAAGGCGATGAATTTGAGAGCCTTACCGTGACGATTGAAAACGTCATAAGGCAGTACGGCACAAAGCTCATTTGCCTTGACAATCTTATGACGGCAATGGATACGGTCGTGAGCAACGATAATTTATATTTAGCACAGAGCAATTTTGTCGGCAAGCTCAAGAAAATAGCGATCAGACACAACGTTGTGATTATTCTTGTTGCGCATCCAAGAAAATCGGACAGGGAGTTTACGAACGACGATGTTTCCGGCAGCAGTGACATTACAAACAAGGTAGATATCGTTATGAGCTATCAGAGGGTTGACGAGGACGGAGCGTTCAACGGCAGACTGTTGATTACAAAGAACAGATTGTCGGGTAGGCTGGCAACGGGTAATAATTCTATCGGGCTGATGTACAGCGAAAGAACGAAGCGCATTTTTTCTGAATCAAGCGGAGTTAAAACATACGGCTGGGAGCGCCCGGACGAGGTTTACGACGATATCGAGGAGATTATCTGATGGAGCTGAAGGATATCAAATCGGCAATCGAGAAAAGACAGAAGGCTACATATGACGGCGGCAGGTATTTCGTCGTCGGCTATAAGCTGGAAATAAATATATATAACGAGAAACTCTACTCGGTTGGCCTGCGTGAAAGAAAAGGCATGCAAAGGGTAATTTGGGTGCGGCTTCGAGATGTTGAACTTGAATGAGGATTAAACCATGAAATCAGTAATAAGAACAGAATGTCTGCCGAAGGAGCAGAGGGCGGCGATTCGGAGGGCATGTCAAAATGAGATAAAAAACCACAACAGGCGAATACTGAAGCTGGCATGTATCGCACTGCATCAACGGTACGGCTTCGGACGGGAGCGTTTATTCGCCTTTATCGAAGAAATGTCGGAGCTGTCAAGCGGCAGAACAGACGATCCTGTCTATTGGCAGCACATAGATAAGCTTCTCACCGAAACACTCAAAATGGAGTGGGACGCCGAGAATTATGAAGAAATGGGGGAGTAGATCATGGGCTTAAAACAGCAGCCGAAATGTAAAGACAAGACATGTCAATTCTGCACCGGCAAGTATTGCACAATTTTAAAGCAGAAGCCTGATGTGTGCAGATTCTATAAAGCAAAGGAGATAAAGAATGAGCCTTGAACTTGTGCCAATCTCACTGAAGGAAGCTAATAAATTTGTCGAAGAACATCATCGGCATCACAAGCCCGTAGTTGGACATAAGTTTTCAATCGCAGTTGCGGAAAATGAGAGAATTGTCGGTGTTGCGATTGTGGGTAGACCTGTAAGCAGATATCTTGATGACGGCTGGACTTTAGAAGTAACACGTTGTTGCACCGATGGAACATACAACGCTTGCAGTATGCTTTACGGAGCGGCTTGGAGGGCGGCTAAAGCTATGGGTTATAAGAAAGTGATAACGTACATTCTTGATACTGAAACAGGCTCGTCGTTAAAAGCAAGCGGATATAAGTGTATCGGACAAGCAGGAGGGCTAAGATGGACGGGAAAACGTAGACCCGAAGTTGACTTATATCCTGCACAGTTAAAATTTAGGTTTGAAAGGACTGAATAGAGAATGAAATGTGATTGTTGCCCGTTAGCTCCGTATGATGATATTTGCCCCGAATCCGAGGGTGAATACGGAATAGAGTATAAAGACGGCTCGTTAGGTTGCCGACACCCATGGAATTGGATTGAAAAGCGAGATAATGAATGTTCCGAGTATTATGGCAATATGGGAACGGATATGGGAATTGAAATGGATTTGACAGAATCGGAGCTTGCAAGAGCGATTGAGATTTGCAAGCATATGGTAGGGCTTGATTATAAAAGTCCTTATCACCGACACGGTAAAGCATTTTACAAGCCATACCGAAATTATTATGAAGCTCCGAAAGACGGTAATCCGATTTTGGATAAACTGCCGTTTGACATTATAACCAAAAGGGTAGGCGGCGTATCAGTTTGGTATGAGCTTACGAATGACGGGTTAAAATGGCTTGGCAGACAGTTAAAAATAACAATATGGGAGGTTAAATAATGACAGAAAAAGAAGCACTTGAATTTTTTGAAGGATTTCTTGAAACAGCACCTGTAAATCCTTACACACAATCTGCAAAGCTTGCTATCAAAGCCCTCGAAAAGCAGATACCGAAGAAGCATTTTAAAAACGAGTGTGAATGTATTGTCGATTATGAAATGCTATACACTGCTATCAACAATAAATGTAAAAGTAAGAATTGCTATTGTCACAATGAATATAGAATTGTTTTAAGAAACAATTATCCCACGGTGTGTATCAACAGGAAACGATACTATGTTCATATTCTTATTGGAGAATTTATATATGGCAGAATACGAAAAGGATATGTTATTCATCACAAAGACAAAAACAAATTAAATGCTATGTCGGATAATCTTGAACTTATGACAAATCGTAAACACATTAAGTTCCACGGAGAAGAACGAAAAGGAATAGATTACAGAAGTGAAAACGGGAAACGGAACAGTATAAATGCAGCAGTACAATCACGGAGAAGAAATGATGTAACCACAGAAAAAGTCAGAGAGCTAAAAAATAAAGGGTTTACCATAAATGAAATAGCGAAAGAACTTAATTGTGGAATAAATACTGTAAACCGCAGATTAGGTATGAAAGATTATTAAAATGGAGGAGACACAAATGACGGATTCTGAGCTTATAAAAGCGTTGGAAAATTCAACAAATACATATAATGAGAAAGGCGTTTATGTTGACAAAGAAAATCTTCAACAACAGGTTCTTGACCTTCTCAAACGTCAGAAGACAGAGATTGAAAGACTAAAATCTATGAATCAAGCGAAGCTTGACTGTATTCACAACTTGCAAAAGGAAAACGAAATCCTTTCAAGAAATGCTGATACAGCATTTCAAGACGGCCTGAATGAAAGACGAGATTTGTTTGCGCCTGAAATCAAAGCCGAAGCATACAAAGAGTTTGCCAGTAAGGTTAAACAAGAGCTTATGCCCTGTGATTTAGGTGCATTTAGTGCGGTTCGTGCAGTTCTAAGAGATTTAACAGGAGAGGATACAAATGACCTGCAAATACTGTAAAGATGAAATTTGCACGAATGTTGAAAGTCCAGCTTGCGCTGATTATTGTCCTTGTCAAGATGATTATGTTGAGTTATGCAAGTATGCTGAAAAGGAGATAGAAGAATGAACCTTTACAGAGCAATAGAACTGCTTAAACGAGAGTATGAGAAAGCAAAGAATAGCCCGTATGTTACAAATCCATTGGCGTTTGCTTTGTATACCGTTTGGAAAATGGCAGACAGAGAAAATAAGGTAAGGAGGTAGAAGAATGAGAGAAATATTGTTTAGAGGAAAACGGACAGACAACTGTGAGTGGGCGTACGGTGCGCCTACGAAAGATAATCACGGTGAAATGGTTATGGTGAAAAGCACATTCGAGTGTGATGAATATAATTGCCGTGGTGCAAATTGCTTGTATGTTGATGAAAATACCGTGGGACAATACACAGGATTAACGGACAAGAACGGAACAAAGATTTTTGAGGGGGATATCGTAAAAAACGAATGGTGCTTCATTAAGGGCAATAGCATTGTCCGTTTTGGCGAATATAAATCACTTGACAGTAGCAATGACTATCAATGCGGTCATTTAGGGTTTTATTTGGAGCATATAAGTGATTTTAATAAAAGAACGGTTAGAAAAGATATTATGTACTTTGCTAATAAATGTGAAATTATAGGAAATGTTTTTGATAATCCTGAAATGTTGAAAGAGGGGTAATAATGGCTGATAATAAAGGCTGCGAATATTGCAAAGGCAGAGCGTACACTAAAAAGCCCTTAACTGTTATTACAAGATACGGGCGAAGAATTGAATTGACATTTGATTATTGTCCGAAGTGTGGTAGACGAATTAAGCCTTTTGATGAAGATTTATTAAAGGAGCGTGAAGAAAAATGACCTGCTGCGATATGTGCGGTAAAAAAATGAACAATTTAGATAGAAGACTTGTTAAGATTAGCCCTGGACTTTTACAGTGCGAATTTGCCATTTGTTCAAAGTGTTCAAAAAAGCTAAAGAAGTTTATCTATTTTGAGCGTGCGAGAAATAACAAAAGGAGATGTGATGAATGAACTCTGAATATCCACAGAATAGAACCGAAGCTACAAATGTAATCTATGATCTCGTCAAAGAATTTTGGGGAGATTGTGTGTCGGTAAAAATTTCTGCAAGCAGTAGCGGAATAGACTTTGAGACAAGAGAAAAGCCGTTTACTGTTGATTATTCGATGAAAACGATAAACGGTAACTGGTTGCCGAGAAAGGACAAATGAACAGAAAGGAGCTCACATGCAGAACAAATACAAACTTCCCGATTATGCACGATCGTCCGCATTGTCGGTTGTTAAAAGCTACGAAGCGTATAAAAAAGATATTAAGGACGAAGAAAACAGAATACTTTCGTTTGGCAGCAGTCATTATGAGACAGTCGGGAAAGAGCGCGTTTATCTGCCGAGCGGAAAGGGCGGCTCGAGCTCTCCAACCGAGGATCAGGCAATGCAGCTTGAACGATTACATAACAGTTACAAATACAGATGTGTTCAGACGGTTGAAAACTCTATGAGTGAAGTGTTCAAATACGATGATTTCAAATATTCTTTGAAAGTCAGACAGGCTCTACTTCAATCGTGTGTTGACGGACGGAATTTCACTTTTACTTATTCCGGGATTGATGGAATGAGCTGCTCAACCTTTTATCGACTTAAAAACCAGTTTTTATATATCATTTCGGTGAAAATGAACTTCATTTAAGCTATTTGTGACAAAGAGGTGGTCAAAAAAGCGTTTATAATAATATCATTAAAATATATTTTAAAGCTGTCGCTTAGTGCGGCGGCTTCTTTTTATGGTGGAAAATATGAAAACACTCGCC
>OLRV01002390.1_pt1 | contig 14475 bp, 11 predicted proteins | sample 1672421 | NCBI WGS metagenome assembly OLRV01 (sample SAMEA3136684, study PRJEB25190) | human gut metagenome | biome: human gut; feature: human-associated habitat; material: faeces | place: Austria | collected 2013
CGAGAACGAACCATATTGATACAAGCTGTGTTGTAAAGCCTTCGCAAAGCAACATAAATATTGCAAAGCCTATCCACACTATCGGCATATATTGCTCCATAGAGCTGTCACCCTCCTTTTCGCATAATTTTAACACAATATTATATATTAGTCAAACTATTTTATTGCTATTTTATGCGTTTTCTATCGGACATTTTCATCATTTAAAACAGTCTGTCATATATAATGTTTTTATCATTTTTTCAATAGAGTTTTTTACAAGCTTTTTATCAAGATTTGTTTGAATTAATAAGGAAAGATTTTTAGCAATAAAAATATCATTAGCGTATTTTTTTAAATCTTTTAACGTGATCTTTTCATATTTTTCTTTTCTTTTTATTGGCTCAGATATTACTGATGGATATAATACAAAATCACATAAAACATAATTGCTATTAAGCTCGTTAGAGTTGTCTAAATCAAATAATTGATTTTTTGTAAAAAAGTTGATGGATGTCAAATAATCATTTGTTGAAATTTCTTTTCTAAAATCTACAAGCGATTTAAAGAAATGGTGCAGACTTTCAATAAAGTCAGAATTATTTACACTGAAAGAAATTGACAGTCGGCGAAATCCACAATAGCATGTTAAATTAGTATAGATATCATCTGTAAAATTATAATTTTCTCTTAAAATCATTGACAGCAGACTTCCGCAACCTTCACCAAGTATACTTGAAAGAAGTCTTACAGTTTCATAGTTATAATCTTTATTAATATCAAAAAAGATTGTTATATCACTAATATCTGTATTATTAGAGATTAGTGAATACCTGTTACTGATATTTCTTTTTTCAAAATGCAGTGGATAACAGATAATTGTTTCGGCGAGTTTTCCAGAAGAATTAATTTGGGAAAGAATATTTTGAACTGTCAAAAAATCCTCGTCCGAATAATTACCAGTGATAGCTACACAAGAATTGTTGCTGCAAAAATATTTATCTTTCCAAGAGTTAATATCTTTTAAAGATATTGATTGTACAGATTCAATCGTACCCATAATAGTTTTTTCGTATTTGGTATCTTTAAAGTAGTAACTATCAATCCAATTATCAAATGTTTGATAATCATTTTCAATTTGCTTGTAAACAACTTCTTTTTCAATTTTAACTATATCATCAGTCCAGTCAAATTTATTTAGGCATTTTGTGATAAGTTTAAATGCTTTAATAAATGAGTCGGGTGTTACGGTGATTGAAAAGCTAACATAATCGTGAAATGTTTTTGCTGCAATTTCTGCTCCCATGCACTGCATTTCATAATACAATTGTTTCTGAGGCAAATTATCCCATTGCCTAAAAAACAAATGCTCAATCAGATGCGTAATTCCGTTATTGATTTGATCTTCATATAATGAACCAACTTTGAAATTAACGCTGATAGTAACACTATGAACATTATCAAGTTTCTGTGATATAAAAGTTATTCCGTTTTTTAATTTAACTAATTTCTTTTCCATATTTTAACCAAAAGCCTTACTGGCACTATCCCAAAGCAATGCAATAGTAGGTACAAGTGCAACATCATCCGCAACTCCAGCACCGGTAACATCATTACCTACTAAATATATAACTGCAACCGCACAAGCTAAACATATACCAAAATTACCCATGCGCTCTTCAAATGGTGTTTCAGTTAAATGTTTTACTTCGTTGCCTTTAGGAACCCTACTATGTTCCTCGCCGTTGGGATGAGCAACATTACGTTCGCGATCGCCGGATTTTTGCCTGTTTTCTGACCCTTTTTTAGAGTCTTTTCTTGTTGTCCAGTTACTATCTCCTTTTGTATTTTTATTATTTTTAGAAGATTCAACATAATACTTGTTAGATTCAACATAATACTTGTTCCCAGAATTTGGACCGTTAGATTTGCAATTATTACAATATCCAGGAGCTCCTGGTACTGCTTCAACAACTTTCCAAGTAGAACCAATATATGTCCCTGCTGATGTGTAATTAGGAACTTTGCAGGTACCTAATGGATCAACATTGAGAACCGGGTTATTAGCACAATATGCAAAAGTATTAGCATCTAAAATGCTTCCGCCTGATTGAAAATAGCCGTCTGCATTTATAAATCTGTGGGTTACGGCGTCATAGTAACGGCTCATCAGGTAGTAAAGACCTGTTTCCGTATCCTGATAATAACCTCTGTAACGGAAGGGATTCAGGTTACCGATATGATTTGGATTTGTGATTGCATTGCCGTTATTATCGGTTATAGAAATCACATTACCCCAAGCGTCATATTCATAGTGTGCTTTGAGTTCACCCGCTCCGTTATAAATTCCGACAATATCGCCACGGAAATTATGGGTGTAGTAGTATGAATACTCGGTATCGCCGTCAGTCAGGGTATATCTGACATTATACAAAATTCCGTTTGCATCATATGAATAGTAAAACTTTGCGTCGCCACGAGTTTCATACAATAACTGACCGTTAAGGTACGCATATGTGTATTTTACTCCGTTTACGGTTTTAGTTGTACGAACACTGTCACTGTCATAACCATAGCTTATGCTTGTATCACCATTTGTGAGTGTTGCAAGCTGCCTGCCGTTTTTCCATGTCATTGACATTCCGTCACGATATGTAAGCGGATTGCCGATTTCATCGTAGGTTATATTCTGACCGTTATATGATGTGAGAACATCTCCCCAATTTGAATTGTTGTATTCATACGCATTGCTTGTTATACCGTTTGAATCGGTAACAGTTTCGGATATAAGGTTACCGCCTGCATCATAAGTATAGTTATAAACTTTACCGTTCAGCTTATCATCTACGCTAACAAGCTGATTCATCATATCGTAACCATAATGATACTGTAAAACTCCGTCTTTGGTAACATCGGTAATATTACTGTGTGCATCATACATTTTGTGTCAAAGGAGGCTCTTTCGAGCCTCCTTACCGCAAATGTTCTACCCTACCTTATTGTAAAAAGTGTCTTAGTAAGTTAATTGATGCTATATATTTTTGCATAATATGCCTTAACTAAAGCGTCTATTATATTAATGATTAAGCAAACAGCGCCAATATATTCAGTTAGTGCAATCAAATCATTAAACATCACAGAACTTATAACACCATTTTGACCTAAGAGGCTAATAACAGGTTTTATAGCGATGGTAAGAGCACCTGCTATCATTCCTGCAGGAAACGATCTTCCATTGTGAAGTATCTCCTCAATTTTCGGCAATTTTTTCTCTAACAAATACTTTACATAGATAAAATAAGGAAGAACATATATTGCAATCTTAAATATAGCATATATCACATTAAAAACAGTAAACTCAAACGCAAAAAAACACGAAAGCAAAAATAATATTATAGAAACATAAAAGTAAGTTATAGCACTATTTAGTATTACACTCCATTTTGTTTTGTAATGATACACAAATACCGTTACAACTGACATAACACAAGACAAAATTCCTGCAATAATAAGAAATGGTACTACACGGTCATCAAAAAATGAAAAGCCTTCAAGTGGGTGAGCTAGCATTGTAAAAATTTGAAGTGTTATAACTGATACCATTAAAAAGTTGTATGCAAAATAGCTTAACATTTTAAATATTAAGTCAGGAATTTGCATTGATAAATATCTGAGATTCACAAATGTTTTAATTTTGCTATAGCTATATGTTTTAATATCAATATTCATAATCATCTATGCTACCTTTTAATACCACGATTTTATATGTTCCCTTCCTGTTTTTCCGTTCCATTCAATTCCATCAACTAGTAAGGAAACTCTTTCGAGCCTCCTTACAGAAAATATTCTACCAAATATCAAAAATCAATCGAACAACAACGTTATACAATATGTGCAAAATATCAAAAAAACTAATTTCAATTGCAGAAAAATAGATATTTTAAAATTCTTTCTTACAATTATTTCGACACCTCTATATTTTACAATCTGGCGATATTTTATTAAAGTTGCAAGCAGAAGGCATAAACTAAAAAGCACACAGAAAATAAAAATCCAAAAGCTAATTGCATAACTGTCGATAAAAACATACCTAATATATATAATTGATAAGACTCCTATACAGGAAAATATATAATTAGGAACGGTGTAACAAAAAATAGTTTTTTCAGTAAAATACTTTTCAAAAGGTGGAACGATTGAAATATTGGTTGCGTCATATGCTTCTCTAGAATCATACAATCGTTTTAAGCCTATAATGAGTTGATATATTCCAAAAATAATTATTGAGTTCATGTACTGTAACTCTTCACTTTCATAAAATTCGGCGACAGACAAATAAATATAATTTTGAAAATGTGAATCAACCAGTATCCACGAAGACAATATTTGAGTTATAAAAAACCACAAGAGTAAGCTCGTATAACACAACGGTCTTTTGCTTTGATCATATTTTAACACATCATATTTTACGGTAAAAAATATGAGCAGAAAACTAATCAAAAACAACAATATTGTTAAAACGATACCAAACACATCTGTTGTTTTAATAGATTTATAGCATGGCAACATAAAGCTTAAAGTACTAAAAATGTATAAATGAAAACTACCAGTAATAATATTAACAATCATATTAACAACTGTAGTCAAATAAGAAATCAAAAAAAGCAAAAGAGAAAGTAGATATACTTTCTTTTTTTTACACACCACACCACTTTCTTTCATTTTCACTACTCCATACATTACTCAAATATGTCGATACGGAAATTGTTACTAAAGAAGCTACCACTGAACATACCATACTTCCTCGCATAATTTTAACACAATATTATATATTAGTCAAACTATTTTATTGCTATTTTTTTGCGTTAACTGATTATTTTGTATCTATATTTCGTTTTATCTTTACAATTTAATGTAAAAAGGACAAAAAAACACCGACAAGTACTAGCATAGAACACCATTACTTGTCGGCAATAATTTTAATATCACATTCCTTGTTCAAAAATATAGAGATACAAATCTTCGAGGGTTGGGGATTGTGGGGACAGTTTATGATTTTCAGGGGGATTATCTGTAACTAATCTTACTACGATTTTATCATCATTATGATAGAGATTTGAAACACGGTAATTATCCTGAAAATATTTTAATTCTTCTTTTTCGATTTCCACATCAACTACCTTATTTGCAATTTCATTTACGAGATTTTGGCAGGTATCGTGTGACACGAGTTTTCCCTGCTTTAGAAGTATAATCTCTTTAGCAATGAACTCGATATCGGACACTACATGGGTAGAAATGAGCACTATCTTATTTTCTGCAATTTCGCTTATAAAGTTGCGGATTCTTATCCTCTCTTTCGGGTCAAGCCCTGCTGTCGGCTCGTCGAGAATTAAGATTTCGGGATCATTTAAAAGGGCTTGTGCAATTAAGGCTCTCTGCTTCATACCACCGGAGAACGAGCCCAATTTTTTATGTGCCGACTCTTTAAGATTGACGGTTTCAAGAAGTGAAGTGATTTTTACCTTTGCCTCTTTTTTCTTCAATCCCTTTAAAGCCGCCATATACCACAAAAATCGGTTGAGCGTAAAGTCATCGTACAAGCCCTGTTGCTGTGGCATGTAGCCGAGAACTGTTCTGTAGTCTTTGCCGAGTTTTTTAATTTCCTCGCCGTCATAGAGAACTTCTCCGCTGTCGGCGTTCAGGTTGTCGGTGATGATATTCATAAGGGTGCTTTTGCCTGCGCCGTTTGGTCCGAGCAAGCCATAAACGCCCGGCGTTAAGGTCACACTGAAATCATCAAGTGCCTTAACTACACCTTTTTTATATGTTTTACATAAATTTTTTATTTCAAGCCTCATTTTTACACCTTCTCATAGCTTTAAATTCAATATTAGAAAAGTTAAATGCAATTATAGTTAAACAAATCATCAGCAGGAATACGCATAATACTATCAAACTCGGGACAAGCCACATCCAACTGCCTTTTTGAAAGCTTGTGTATAATCTTATATCGGTCAAATTCATACATAACAGGCACGGAAATAATACTATCACCGCCCCGACAATCATAGACAATATATTATTCTTTAATACTTGAGAAAGCATAGCAACCGCCGTCATAACCGAGACAGCCTCCGCTATATGCACTGCCGCCGTAATAAAAATCATACTGTTTACGGAAATTGTACTGCCAATATTTGCAAAGTCCTGCATAAATACAACAGGAGTGTTTAACGACTCTGTTCCAAAGGTTTTTATAAAATTTATATAATAAGGCAAATAAATTAAAGTATATGATATAAGTGTGGTAAGCGAAAGTGTCATTACTTTTGAAAGTACAAGCCTCAGCTTGCCCTTTTTTGTGCAGCGAATTAGATCAATCATATGCTTTTTATGCTCATATGCAAATATATCGGACGATATAAATATTATTACTGCCATAAGCAAGGTAAAATACTGCCATTCTCTTGACGGATTTTGGGCAAGTCTTTTATAAACAATATAGTTAATGAATATGGGAGTAATATGATAACGCTCTCCGACCTCTTTTATGTACGAGGCTTGATTTGAAATCTCCTCAAAGGCGGCGCCCTTGGTTTTCAAAATCGAATCTATGGCCGTTATCCTTATTTCTTTTTCTTCAGCCGATAAGGACATATCAGTTGAAATGGTGTTAAGCTCTTCATTCAGTCCGTCAAAATAATCCTGCTGTCGCCGCAAATAATCTTCTTTTTCCTGCGTAAGCTCGCCCTCAAGCTTATCAATATACGCGCTGTATGCGCTTTCCTGAGCCGAACTGTATACAACCGAAATATCATCAGTAGCATTACCGTAGGCGACAAAAACAAGCAGAATAATCGCTATTATTGCCATTGAGCCTTTGTAGTGCTTAAAACATTCGCCTTTGAATATTGAAACGCCGCCTTGAATTTTATAAAACCTTCGTCTGAATTTTTCAAGCATTGGCGTAAATATATTGTTTGTCGTTATTTGCGCGGATTTTACAAAAGACATGCAAATTACCGTTACGGAAGCAATAGCGATAAATATCATAGCTATAACGTAAATCAGGGTAATATTTACAGTATGTGAAAAAATATTGATATTAAGATAATTTCCGAAAATATTATTTCCGCTTAAAAAGTATAAAAAGTTTATATACTTAAGCTGATTTAGGGGAGAGTTGCTTCCTATTGCAAGATAAAGAACTCCTTCAATGAAAACCCAAAATGCGGTAACGACAAAAACCATTCCCGTATTTTTTACTAAAACAAATATAAGCGCGATAAAAAGGGCAAGCACGCACATCGTGATTATTTTTGATAAACCCCACAAAACAAGATATTGCCAAATTTGCAGCTTTAAATTACAATTCATAAAAAGCTCGCAGGACTGAATATTCCTTGTCATATCGCCGAAGCCGCTGTACAATCCGCAGAGTGCAATATTTGAAGAATAATATACTGCGCATATTAAAATCGTAAAAAAGATAAGGACGAATAATTTTGAAATAATAAGCGGCATACGTCCGTATTTTGCGGTTCTGATAAGCCCGTATAATTCCTTGTCCCTTTCCAATGTAAAAATATAGATGCACATTAAAAATACAAGCGCAAATACGAGCAAATCGGTCAGAACAAATGTTGTTGAATTTTCTACGGCAAAATTGTTTCCGATTTTAAGCTTTGTATTATTAACATCTTTAAAATCCTCGGCGGTTTTTAATATGTTGTTGTATGAAAACGAACCTTCTTCCGCAAAAACCGAGAACTTTGTCTGCATCTGCGCGCGCTCATCCATATCGCCTATAAAAGAGCTATAATCAACTAAAGACTTGCATTGATTTACCAAATTTGAAAGATAGGTTTGTTTATCAAGAAGCTCTTGTTTTGTATAATGTAACGCCCGCGCCTTTTTGTATTCCTCCGGGTTCTCCGCCTTATATTGTTCGGTAATTCGCCCAAGATTTTTTAGATCATCGCCGTTGCTGTTATCTGCCGTTCTGTCAAATTGAAGAGCGATTTCAACTGTTTTTAATTCGCTTTCAAGTTGTCGTTGTGCTTCAGTCGGCACATAATCTGAATATTTAGATATTATATTCTCATAATCAGATAAATTAGTATGTACTGTTTTTACTTCAAGATTATTTGATTGAGTGTAAACCAAGAATATTGAATTTGCAGTAAAAAACAAAACAAGGCATATTAAAAGCAGTTTTTTGCTGAACAGTTTGTAAATCTCGAACATAATCAATTTCATATTGTTACAACCTTAATTAAATGAGTAGATTTCTCCGCCAAAATCAGTGCTGTTAATTGGCGAAATAGGTTCATTTCTTATAATAGAAACTAACATATCTTTAATTTCTACAGGAATTTTATCAACAGATACAAAAGCTACATATTGACCATTTACAAAAGAAAGAGGATTTTCTTTAACGAATTTTTCGGCATTAGCTGCGGTTTTAAATTTCAATATTTGAAAATTTGCAGTATAATTACCTCCGTCACCCGCCCAAGATAAAGTTACTGAAAAGCCACTATTGACTTCATCAGAAAGCGTTTTGTCATATGATGTTGAAATCTTATACAACTTATTTTGTGTATTTTCAAAAACATTTTTCAATTCATTATCATTAGTATCAATTTTTTCATTCTCATCTACTTGGCTTAATGCGTTATTATTTTCACCCTCGACATTCACGGAACTTAATAATGTTTTATATTCCACTGTTTGTCCTGACAAAGATTCTGTTTTTGACTTATCAACAAAATAAATCTCGCAATTCATATTATCCACCTGTTTAACAAATATGAAGCAATCTGAATCCTGGGGAATGTTTAACACTGAACATTCAAAAGGTATTAAAAACGAACTTTTTTCATTAAATGAAGCGTCAAGAGACTTAACATTATCTCCGTCACTTTCAGTTGCTGCGTTTTCATCTGTATCTTCACTAAAGTTCTGTAAATACAGCTGTGATTCATTTGCAAACAAATTATCGCCGTAATTCATTTCCGTTAAAAGTTTGGGATTGCTTCCGTCGAGTTCACTTGTAAAATATTTAAACTTACCGTTAGTATCCGAATTATCAATGAGATATGTTAGCTGTCCATTATAGAAAAACGGCGAGCAAACATCACCTTCATCATTTCTAATTTGGTTTATTTTTATCGTATTGATATTAATCGAATAAAATTCCTGATACGTAGAAACTGTTACCTTTCCGCTTTCTTCCTGCTTTTTAATTTCATCTTCTGAAATAGGAAGAACCGGCACATAAATATAGTTATCATATGCGGTAAATTGGAAAGTACCTCTAAGATTATCACTGTAATTTTTGCTGTTAAAGATTTCCTCCGGCTTAGATTTAATGTTATTTATTTTATATCTTTTTATCGAAAAGCTGTCATAAACTGAGGACGAATCAATATCATCGGCAAACTTATCCTGTGAGAAATAAAAATAACCTTTATGAATCAACCAATGCGAAATGCCGTCTTTAAATTCAATCAGTTTTTCCCTTGTTGATCCATCGGGTGTAACTTTGTACAATATATTTCCGAGAAAATTACCCATAGCATCTTCATCTTTTACAACAATATATAAATTACCGTCATAATATTGCACAACATTAGCTGATTCTCCTGATGCATTTACAAATAAATTAAAGTATGCATTACAATCAACACTGTTATGCGAACAATTAGGCTTGTTACATAGCGGTGTTGCCGCCTGTGATTTACGGTCAATATAGTAAAGGTAATTATTAGGCAAAAACACATAGTACCCTTTTTCTGATTTTGTCACAGGAAAATTTATTCCGTTCAAGTTACTGTAATAATATTGAAAATTTGTTGTGTAGTCAAATGATAATTTATCATCTGAAGTTTTGCTTGCGTCATTACATGCAGACATCAACATCATAGTCGGCAACAATAAAGCAATTAGTAACGCACTTAATAATTTTTTCATTTACGGTATCCTCCAAAAACAATTAAAGAGCTGTGCAATATCAGAATGTTAAAAACAAACCATACCGACATAACTCTTTGATGAATATTTGCTTTGATATTTAATTTAACATCAAACACTATTAATAAAGTTAAATAAAACGCTATATGTATGGCATAAACAATTATTGATGAAATTAGAAAACGCCTTTTTTGAATATACGTTAATTTTTTGTTTTCGTTATAAACAGGTGAAAATAGCAAAATACATATCAAATTAAAAATTGCTGTTACCATTACAATAACATAATTTTCAAATACTTTACCTAAAAATGTATTACTTAATAGCGCTAATGCAACAACTGAAGAAAAAACAACATTGCACATTATAAATGTTTTACAATGGAAACTACCAGTAAACCTTCTTAACGATGAAAATATAGCAAAAAAGATCAGTCCATTAATTAGTTCTCCTAACAGCAAACTGATTGTTATACAAATCAATAAATTAATTATTGAAGAAATAACGAGCTGTGTTCCATAGACATATATTTCAAATGGTAACTTGTCTGTTTCTTTACAAACTAAAAAAGCTATTCTTTTTGACAGAATATGTAGCATATATTACATCTCCTGTAAAAAGAATAGCATATTTTCATTAATTTTGTTTAAACTGGTAAAAATCAAAAGTTTTCTGGTAAACTTCTGTTATCTAATATTATCAAAACTATGAATTCATTATTCTTCTCCGAAACAACTACATCTCCCCCATACTTCTGGGCAATACTTTTTACTATAGAAATTCCCTTGCCGTGATTTTTCTTATCTGCCTTATCAGTATGCAACAAAGGATTTTTAGACAATACAGAATCAATAATTTTATTCTTACATTTAATAACAGAATAATCTCCTTTATGCTCTATACTGAAAATAATTTCTTTATTCTCAATTTTATTTTCAGACAAATACGAAATAGCGTTATCAAAAATATTTCCTATTACCGAAATCATATCTGAACCGTTGCTAAACATTCTCATATCATTTGCAATGCTTAATTTGACCGATATTTCATTGCACCTTGCTTTTTCTATTTCAACATTCAAAACGGCATTTAATAAGTAATTTTCAGTATTTACTACAGAACCGATTGAAGAATATTTATCAGTAAGTTCCTGACATATTTTATGTGCTTCATCTAATTGAGTGTTTGAAATAAGATTATCAATACACAAGAGATTGTTCTTCATATCATGTTTTATCCTTGAAATTTTTTCAATTTGTACATTGCTTTGTAAAATGTTATGTTCATAAAGATCAATTTGCTGTTCCATAAGCAAAAGTTTTGTACTTGCTTCATTTTCCCTGCTTATTCTTGATACCGCATACCATACTATTGCAGTAACAGTAATCATACACAGGCATATTACAGAAAGATACACCATTATATTAGCCTCATATTTCGTGATTACCATAATGTAAAAAGTGCAGTAAACGATTAACAAAACTATAACAGGAAGGATAATAAAAGCTATAACATCTGTTATTTTTCTTAAATTGACTTTATGATTTCTAAATTTTACAAGCATTGAAAAAACTAATACATCAGTCAAATTGATAACCACTATACAAATATATCTGTAAATCGTAGGTTCAGTTACCAATTCATAGTGTGTATATCCTGTAAAAAAGCTTACAAAATAACTGAAAGCAAAACTTATCACTGTGTTAATCAAAAAGGCAATCAAAGGCATAAATATTCTGCTAAAAATATTGCCACGCAAACATAATAGGGAGTAAATTTCCAGTACTGCCAAAAACATTAAATCATTTATTATCATATAGTATTCTACAAGAGATGAATACAACAAAATGCCAAACATTACTGTACTGAACAGTAAAAAGCAAATTACATTTCTTTTTCTGTTATCGGGTTTCTCCATAAATAGATATAAAAATCCACAAAACATCAGCGGCTGAAATAAATCAGTCACTATTTCAATAATAATATCCAGCATACTCTTTTTACCAACCAATCACAATTATTTGCTCTTACTGTATTTTTGCAGTTTCTTTCACACTTGTTAAAGCATAACTGTCATCTAAAATTACCGAAACTGTAAATTCATTATTCTTCTCCGAAACAACTACATCTCCCCCATACTTCTCGGCAATACTTTTTACTATAGAAATTCCCTTGCCGTGATTTTTCTTATCTTCTTTACTTGTGTACAAAGTTGGATTAGTCCGCAAAACTGAAGAAGAGCAATAATTCTGCACATTTAAAACTCCGTACGACCCGTTTTGAAATATGCTTATCTTTAATTTTTTATTTTGCTCTTTTGCAAGTGCCTCAACAGCATTATCTGCAAGATTACCTATTAGAACAGCCAAATCATCACCTGCCACAAAACTTAAATTATCTTTACAATCCACGCTGAAATCAATATCATTTTCAATTGCTTTTTCATATACGACATTTAATATAGCATCCAAATAAACATAACCTGTTTTACAAAAATGGACATTAGCAGAAATATTATTATTTACATTATTGCACATTTTTTTAGCTTCATCATACCTTTGCCCATCAATCAAATTTTCGATGCACAACAATTGATTTTGAATGTTATGCTTAACATCAGTAAGATTTTTCATATATTTTTCTGAACTTGTCATTTGAACATTATATAGCTCTTTTTCTTTATTAAGCAAAATATTTTCATTTTCCAAAGAATAATTTTTTGAAAGACTTTTAATAAGATAAAAATTTATAAATGTAAATGAAAGGATTATTATTGAAACCGCTCCTAATACAATACGGTCAAAATCAGACATATCAGCGTTTGAAGATACCAAAAATGTCAGCAAGCCTACAGCAATGCTCAACAAAGGAATTACAAGAGTAATCAATATTTCTTGTTTGTGAATATGGCTTAACGAATTTTTGAAAAGATTATAAATTATAAATAATACAATTACAAAAATCAAATTTGACATTAACACATACATATAACGATATTGGGAACTCTCTATCATAAGATAATTATAGTCACAACTGATAATCGCAGAAAAGATATAATTAATTCCAAATGATAATACTGAATAAATCACATTCAAAATAACAGGTGTGAGAATTTTAACAAAAATTCTGTCTTTAAAAAACAAAATACAATACGGAATCATTATTGCAAAAAACACAACTGTTTCTATGTATGCAAAAGACAGGTACAACCAATTGATCAAGGTAATCGAAAAAAACATCAATAATGATGCAACACAAAAAGCTATTCCCTCACAAATCTTATTGCGTGATGGGGTTAAGAATTTATAACAAAATACAGTAAACATTACACCTTGAAATAAATTTACAAATAACTCAAAACCATAATTAAACATTTATATCCCCCAACCATTTGAAATATTTTTTCTTTACATCATCTCTGTATTTTTTATTGAGAGGAATGTTAATATCATTTTGCAATAAAATACAATCCGTAGAAATATATTCAACATACTTATTGTTTACAGCATAACCAATATGCGGTCTTATAAAGCCATATTCTGCGATATTTTTAAATTCTGTATTCATATCACTTCTGACCTTATATTCTTGATTTTTAGTATGATACACAACATAATTTTTAATTTTTTCAAGATAAATAATATCACCGATAATAATCGGAATATCTTTTCTTTCGGTATGCAATACTATAGTTTTATGTAATTCTTCAAAAGAGTTATTTATACGGTTAATACATTCGTACAAATCAGATTCAATTTTACTTTTTCTTATAAATGAATAAGGAAAACTTTTTAAAGCATCAAACACAAGCTCATCGTGACTTGTGACATAAACAATAAAAGGTATTTCAGCTGAACCTTTCAATTCGTTGATCCGCTTGGCTGTAGCAATACCGTCAATTGACGGCATTTCAATATCAAGAAAAATCAGATGATACTTGCTGTAATTTTCAAGTATATCAAATCCGTTTGAGTATTTGTCAATTTTGAATTCCAAATTAAGCTTTTCACACACCGCTGTTATTTTGTTAATCAGACTTTCAACAAATACAATTTCATCATCTACTACCGCAATCTTTAACATATTCTCATCACCACTTAAATTCTAACAAATATTAAAATGTTTTTCAATACACTCTTAAACAGTCGATCATTTAAGAAGTTACTATCAATTTTATAAGTCAGCAAGTTGTTACCGCCGTTATCTCTGTACATTTGCTAGGGAAAAGTGATTATTTTTTTAAAAGTTGGGGTAATGAAAATTTTGAATTTGATGCGGAGGGTAAAAAATCCATCCTAAGCGTATTTTAATATAAAAGCAAAAACAGCGCTAAGAATTACACGGGCAATAAAAAATGTAGTTTATAAAAACAGCCGTGCAAGAGGAATGTTCCGGTTTTACGGTGCAAACAGAACAGGGTGATTTTCAGGCAGACTTGTACATACCCGCTAAAACAGAATATGTTTAAGACGGTGTAATACTGTAAAACATGAAACATCCTCATAGATTAAAAATCAA
>OLRV01002395.1_pt1 | contig 14451 bp, 14 predicted proteins | sample 1672421 | NCBI WGS metagenome assembly OLRV01 (sample SAMEA3136684, study PRJEB25190) | human gut metagenome | biome: human gut; feature: human-associated habitat; material: faeces | place: Austria | collected 2013
TCCTGACGGACACCAACATGGCCCGGTCCGGCATCAACCGGGGGGCGCTGGAGCGGCTGGGCATCCTGTATTTCCTGACGGAACGGGTTGCCGGCGGCATGTCCACCGAGCAGGCGGAAGCGGGCATAGCACCCGTTGCATGGCAGCAGTGCGAAAGCGAACGCCTGTCCGTTGCGGTGCGCGACATCTACATGGATGGCGAGAAACTGGCCGTCTGCGCGCACATTGAACCCAGGGAACCGGATGCATACCGTCTGCTCAGCGAAACAGATATTGGGACGGATGGCGAGCATTTTGACCGGATATGGTGGCAGGGTAAGGTGCTCTCCTTCGACGAATGGTTGCCCGAAGGCAAAGAGATGCTGGTGGTTTCCGATGCGGTATTGCAGATAGGGGATACGCGCTTGCCGATCAGCTTGGACTGGATGCCGCAGGATCAGGGCGAAACGTTCAGTTTTGAGGCAAGGCTCGACCTATTGGGAGAGGCCCCGTCCAAGGAAAACGACGGCATGATGAAAGCGACGCTTTTGATTCAAAGCCATCTCTACGGCGGGGAAAATGAGCAGAGTACGGTAACGTTTGCGTTTGCCGCTCCGCAATGAGCAAGGGAGGAAAGAACAGCCATGAAGCATTGGAAACACACGGTAGCCATCCTGCTGACCCTTTGTCTGATTGGGGGCGGTACGGCGCTTGCGCAGGACGAATGGCAGCTGTGCAGCCCGGAGGAAGTGGACGTATCCGGAGTGCAGGAAATCAATGGGCGGCTGGTGGGCGAGATTGCTCTGCCGGAGAGTGCGGGGTATATCCGTCTGATGGTGGATTGCCCTGTTCCAGAGCCTTTTACGGCGCAGCAACAGGCCGTGCTGACGGTATGCTATCAGGAGGTGACAAAGGGCGATCTATCCGCGGCCATCGAGGCGGCCGGGCAGAGCGTGAAGGGCGGAAAGCTGGAGCAGTACTACAATGACGATCCGCTGAACCGGCACGTTTCCTTCAGCCGGGACGGTGAGGATTGCAACTTTAGCGTGTATGAGCGGTTTGCGCGAGACCTGGCCGGGCATCCCAATCTGCGGGAAATGGAGGCGTCTGTTGCGCTTGCGCGGGAGCTGATGGAACGGCTGGGCGCAGGAATCAGCGAGGACTTCCTCTACGCAAGGCGCAATACCGTCCCGGAGAAGCTGGCCGGCACGTTCAGCCTGACCAGCAACAGCTGTGCGCCGGAGCTTCTGATCCAGCTGTGCACGTCTTCGTTGCCCCAGTTGCAGGCGGAAAGCACAATGTCTCTGCCGCAGTTGCGCAGCGCAAGGGACATGCGCTTGTAGAGCACTTCGCCGTCCATGTGCTTCGGTTTGTAGCAGTTATCGTACTTAAGGTAGTCAACGCCCCAGGAAGCAAACGTCTCGGCATCTACGAACTCATGCTCAAAGCTGCCCGGGTAGCCCGCGCAGGTGTGCGTGCCACAGCAGGAGTACATGCCGAACTTGAGGCCCTTCGAGTGCACATAGTCCGCCACAGCCTTCATGCCGTGCGGGAACTTCTCCGGATCCGGCACAAGGCGGCCGTTTTCGTCGCGCTGCTTGAGACTCCAGCAATCGTCGATGACGACGTACTCATAGCCTTTATCTTTAAGGCCGCTTGCGCACAGAGCGTCTGCTGCGCCGCACACGAGGTCTTCGTTGATGTTCCATGTAAAGGTGTTCCATGAATTCCAACCCATTGGCGGAGTCATGGCAAGATATTTGTTCTGCATACATTCTTTCCTTTCGCTCTAAACCAAACTGTCTTACTGCACTTCGTTCAGCTCACCCACAGCATCTTTCAAAAGCTCGATGCACTTTTCCGCAGAGGATTTGGCAAACGTCTCAAAATCGACGCTGCCCTCGTCGTTCGCGTTATCGGAGATGGCACGCAGACCGCAGAACGGCGTTTTATTCACCGCGCACACCTGTGCCACAGCGCCGGTCTCCATTTCGCAGGAGATTGCGCCGAACTCGGCTTTCAGCTGCAAGCAGAAGGCGGGATCCGCCACAAAGCGGTCGCCGGTCGCAATGACGCCCGTGTGCACGCCGTTGTAGATCTTCTCGGCGTACTTTTCGAGCACCGCATTGTGCTTCGCGCTCGTCGGCAGCTGCACAACGCCCTCACTACCGATCATTACGAAGCCTTTCGGTTCGCCGATGGCGGTAGTGTCGTAATCGTACTGCACGGTGTGGGACGCAACGACCATATTGCCGATCTTCACGCCCTCGCCGATGCCGCCCGCAACGCCCGTGTTGATGACGACGGACGGCGCGTAGTTGAGGATCATCGCCGCCGTGCACATGGCCGCGTTCACTTTGCCCACGCCGCATTTTGCGGCGACAACGTCCGTGCCGTTCAGCTTGCCCGTGTGGAACGTAACGCCGCACAGCGTTTCCGTTTTATGGTCTGTCAGCGCCGCGGTGATGCCCGCGACCTCAATCTCCATCGCTCCGATAATACCGATCATGTAAGAAATCCTCTCTTTCGGGGCTGCTTTCAAAGCGCCCCCATTATACCGCATAAAGCCCGCGCGGTCGATTTTCATTTGTTGCGCGTTCCTATTATTTTGTTGTTTATTTGTTGCTTTTACTTAAAGCGCTTGCCGAGCTTTTCCTTCATAAAGGTGCGGAACGCATCGGCGTCACCCTGCTTAAAGCCGTCCTTGCGGATAAAGTACGTATTGCCCTCGCCGAAATACATATAGAAATATTCATTCGTCTCATACATGCGGCTGATCTGGAAATACGGGTTCAGGTTAGAAGCCTGTAAACCCGTGATGCGGAAGTCGCCATCGTAGAAATAGTACGCGGCGCGGCGGTTACGCAGCTTACCGTAGGAGCGCATAAGCACCTTTGCCGTGTTGGTGGAAGCCGTCGCAAGCTTATAAAGGCTGTAAATCGCAAAGCCCGCAAGCAGTGCTATAACCCACCAGTTGTCTTTATAATTGCCGAGCTGCCACACGACGTACAGCGCGATGATGCTTAAAATCACGGTGAACACCGGCATGAAAATTTGCAAGTGATACGCCTGATAGTTCGCGAACGTCTTGATTGCCGCGTCGTCGTGGTCGGTCTCGTTTACAAAACGCAACGCGCCCGTACCGACGGATTCGTCGTCCTGCTTCGAGCGGCGGTATTCCGCAAGGCGATCCGCCGTCTCTTTTCTAAGCTTCTTTTCACGCTTGTTGCGGCTGTGCGCCGTCACAAAGTAAACGATGAGCAGCACAATGAGCACACCCACTGCGCCGAGCGTCACAGCGCTCTGTCTGCTCAAACCGTTTTCAATCGTAGGTGCTTCCGCAAAGGCAGAGATGACGGCGGAATCGACCACGGCGCGCATGAATGCGTCCGTCTCCTCCGAGATTTCTTTCGTATCGCCGAAGAGGTCAAACGAAACAATCTTGCCGTCGTACAGCGTACCATAGAGGCGCTCGTACACGGGTCCCTCCTCCTTGATATTCTCCGCACAGATGTCGATCATAAAGAACGGAATCTGTGCATGGTCGTACCACGTGATGGTGCCGGTCGTGCTGCCGTCCATGGAAGACGGCTCCATGTATTTCAAAAAATCCTTCTTGCCCTTTTCATCCAGATTATTGAGGTTAAAAACGGAGTTTGCGTAATCGGAAGATTTCGCCGCTACGGCTATGGTATCGCCGTTTGCCGCAACAATCTCCGCCGTGGTCCCGTTTTTCTGCATTTCCTTGATCTTCTCGCTCGCGTCCAAAATGCCTGCCTTGCTCCACGCGGCATCGCCCGCCGGGGTGTCGACAGAAAGCACCGTCGCGCCCTCGGGGATTGTGACGGTCATGTTCGTGTCCGGGATCGTGTATGTGTTCGATGATGCGCTGTCCGCCAAAGCCGGCAGACAAAAAACAACTGCCAGCATGAAAACTGCCAGCAGACAGCCTATAAAGCGCATGCTTTTTCTTTGATTTGTCATGTATGCGTCCTTTCTGCGTACACGGTGCGTACGCATCACAGTAATTATTGTCATTGTACCACACTTTCACGAAAATTTATACCGTTTTTTGCATTTTTTCGCGCGAATTTACAAATTGTCCAAAAAGGCGTTTGACAGGCAGCTGAAGCGGCGGTAGAATGGAGACACAACCATCGGAAAATTTTGAAAGGACAGTCACTATGAAAATCGCCGTGATCACAGGCGCTTCCTCAGGACTCGGCATCGAGTTTTTACGCGCCGCTGTCACCCTTTGCCCGGAGATCGACACCTATTGGCTCATTGCTCGCCGCGAAGACCGCTTGGAAGCATTAAAGCCGCAGTTCCCGGAAAAAAATCTGCGCCCCATCGCGCTCGATCTCACCGACTCCGCCGCATTAAAACAATTTAACGCTTTGCTTGAACGCGAAAAGCCGGAAATTTCACTGCTCATCAATAACGCGGGCTTTGGCAAGCTGTGCGATTTTGCGACAAGCGACGTCGAAAGCCAGACCGCGATGATCGATTTGAACTGCGCGCACTGACCGCCGTCACGCGGTACAGCCTGCCGTATATGAAAACGGGCGGGCTTATCCTGAACATCTCGTCCATCGCGTCGTTTGCGCCCACACCGCGCATGGCAGTGTATTGCTCCACAAAGGCGTACGTGCAAAGCTTCTCCCGCGCGCTGCGCGAGGAATTAAAGCCCAAAAAGATTAACGTCCTTGCCGTGTGCCCCGGCCCGATGATTACGGAGTTCTGGCAGGTTGCCGACCGCCCCACGCATAAAAGCCGCACGCTCGACATGCTGCCGCACCAGTCGCCCACAAAAATGGCGACCTGCGCCCTGAAAGCCGGATTAAAAGGCAAAAGCGCCTGCACCATGGGCGGATTTTATAAGTTCTACCGCTTCTTAGCGCATATCCTGCCAAAATCGCTTTTGATGAAGTGGACGAAGTGCTGAGCATACCTCTTTGTCGGTTAAAAATTCAGCTGAACTCCGCGAACGCTAAAACACTTTTCCGTCTTTATAGATTTTTTCGGCATAGAAAAGGCCCCCTGCTGCAAAGTAAGAACCGCAGCAGAGGGCTTCCGTTTTATTCAGCTTCAAGCACAATTACAGCAGGATAACGCCCTTTTCGGCGCAGACGCGGCGGGTCTCCTCGTCCCAGAGGGAAGCTTGCACCTCGCCGATATGTACTTTGCCGAGCAGAAGCATACAAAGGCGCGACTGCCCGATGCCGCCGCCGATGGTGAGCGGCAGCTCGCCGTTTAAAAGCATTTTGTGGAACGGCAGCTCCGCGCGCGCTTCGCAGCCCGCAATTTTAAGCTGCGCCGCAAGCGAATTTTCGTCCACGCGGATGCCCATGCTGCTGATTTCCAGCGCCATGCCAAGCGGCTCGTGCCAGAACAGCAGGTCGCCGTTCATGCTCCAGTCATCGTAGTCCGGCGCGCGGCCGTCGTGCGGCTTGCCGCTTTTGAGCACGCCGCCGATCTGCTCGATGAATACCGTGCGGTGCTCGCGCACGATGACGTTCTCGCGCTGCTTCGGGGTGAGGTCAGGGTAGCGGTCCTCAAGCTCCTGCGCCGTGATGAAATACACGTCGCGGCAAAGCTCGGTGGAAAGGCCGGAAAACTGCCACTTTAATTCGTCCAGCGTGCCGCAGATGGCGCTGACGATGCGGCGCACCGTGTCTTCCAGATACGCCATGTTGCGCGTGTCACGGTCAATGACCTTCTCCCAGTCCCACTGGTCCACATAGATGGAGTGAAGATTGTCGAGCTCCTCATCGCGGCGAATGGCGTTCATGTCCGCCACAAGGCCGTTGCCCACGTAAAAGCCGTAATCATGCAACGCAAGGCGCTTCCACTTTGCAAGGGAATGCACCACCTGCGCGTTGCCGCCGACTGCCGGAATGTCAAACTCGACCGGGCGCTCCACACCGTTTAAATCGTCATTCAGACCCGTGGAAGGGTCGACGAACAGCGGCGCGGTGACGCGCTTTAGATGCAGCGCCGCACAAATTTTGACGAGAAATACGTTCTTGATCAGACCGATTGCCTTCTGCGTCTCGTAAAGGCCAAGGCTCGGCGTGTAATTTTCGGGAATCTTCACCATCTATAAAACCCCATTTCAAAACAATCTTTCCCCTATTGTAGCGCACGGAAAAAGATTTGTAAAGATTTTTCGCAGCCTGCGGTAACCATGGTTAAAAGTTTCGCCCGCCTTTTCAAAGGCGGCGGGTTCTTAGGGCAGCGTCCTAAGTCGCCATTCGCAAATGGCGAAATCTTTTTGCATTCAAAAAATCAGGACGGGAACTTTAACAGTCCGGTGGACTGTTAAAGTGTGGGAGACCCAATTAGGGGGTCTCCCAATGAACTTGCAACGCAAGTTCATAAAAGCTAAACGGTAGCACAAAAAATCGAAGCCTTTTAGAAAGAACCCGCTTCCATCCCTGCAACCTCCCGGTTGTACGCCGCCATACAGCGGATGACATATACCCGCGCGGCCATGCTGCACAGGCTGCCCGGGATGAGGATCCACGCGTTCAGCACGAAGAACGCCATCATCGCGGCGGCATCACAGAAAATCGAAAACCCCTGCAAAGCGAGCGCGTACCCCGGCAGCTTTTTCGGCAGCACGCCCACCTGTATCGCGCGCTGCAGGCTCGTCCACACGCCGAGCATTTTGATGCTGTACAAAAGCAGCAGGACACTCAACACCAAACCGACCACAAAAGCAATACCCACTATCAAAATAGCGATATTGTCCGGCAAGCCGGTGTAATTTGTCACGTTAGGGGTGCCACTCGATGCGAGGAGCACCAAAAGGCCGATGAGCAGCAACATCCCGCAAAAAACACCGCACCCGACGATCTGGAGAATTTCCGTCACTTTAAACAGCGTGACGCCCGCTGTGCTCATGAACGGCGTGTCCGTCTTCTTCGCGGAGGCGTACAGCAGCCAAAGCCCGATAAGCACCAGAATATTTTGAACAGGCACAATGTTTACGTTAAACTCTACGTTGAAATTCGTGCCTATGGGCGTGCGTTCCAGCAGATACGCTTGATTTTGCAGCACCGTGAACACCTCAATCACCGATGAGACCGCCGACACGACCATCTGCACCGTAAAAAGCAGCGCGCACATGAAAAACAGCTTTGACGACGCAAACCGTTTTAACATCCCGTGTACCGGCGTAACCGGGCGCACGGGCGGCTGCGCGTAATACTGCGGCGGCGCCTGAAAATTCTGCGGCGGCGCCTGAAAATTCTGCGGCGGCTGCGTGTTGAAATTCCCGTTCTGCGCCCCGCAAATGCAAGGCGAACCGTCCTCCGGAAGCTTCCTCCCGCAATTCGTGCAATACATAACCGAATCTCCTTTTAAATACGTCTAAACTTTCGCTTTATCGGCGATTTTATTAAATTTAACGGTGCAGGCGGCAAATAAAGCGCTCAACGCCGCTTTGCATATGAGCGGTAAAAACACCCATAACTTGCCGATATCGTCGATTTTAAAAGTCGAAACCATAACCACGACCACAACGAGCATCACCGGCACGATCAGCTTCGCGCAAAGTAAATACATACAAGTCGAAAAGCGCGGGATCGTCCGCAGCGCGCCGTCCCCGCGCACGGCTTTTTCCGAGTTGTGCAGCGACCGCACCATCATAAAACAGCAAACGGCTGATAACGCACTTACGATGCCGCCGATAAACATAATGCCGTATCCTAAATATCCGAAAAGGTAATCGACTATATCTGCGGTCGGGCTCGGCCCTGTGGTGATCTCATATACGATAAATTCGACTATGATACCAAACAGCGCAGCTGCCGTCACAGCAAATGCTACCGTGCGGCAAAGCAAGGCGACTTTCATCGTCTTAAAACCCGCACCGCAAAGCTTCCGTTTTTTGGCGCCAATATACAGAAGCCAAAAGACTGCCGCCGTTACTGTGCCGAATATACCCGAAAGCACCGCCGACAATACAGGATACGCAGGTATCCCCGTGTAACCTTTTCCCGTAAAGATTATCTGAAACGCCCACGAAGTAAACGTCACGGCACCGCCGTATACATCGCCGAATCCGTTCATACCGCTGACGATCACCGAAATAACGGCGTTCAGTGTGACCAATACCGCACACATAAAGAACAGCGGCGAAGAAAGCATGTCCCGCAAAATTTCCTCCGCGCGCTTTTCCTGCTGCTCTGCCGGCTCCGCTTTGGTGATATATGTTGTATTTTCCACCATACTTTCATGTCCCCTAAAAGCAAAACCCGCTTCCGCGCAGCGGAACTACACCGTCCCGCCGCGGCCGGGAGCGGGTCGCGTTCACTTATTTTGTTTTATCGAGCCATGCCTGCGTTCTTCAGCATCTTATTAAACTGCAGAACAAGCAGACCGTAAAGCACGTTGAGCGCAACGCTCGTCAGGCCGAGCGGAACACGGATCCAGCCGTACAGTACCGCATCGCCGAAAATGGAGAAGAACGACACCGCCGCCGAAATGAAGCAGATAACCGCCACAAACATGGAAGCCTTATTCGGAACCATGCCCGTCAGCATCGCGTTCTTCGCGCTGTTCAGCATCTTTATGACCTTTGCTTCGTAAATGATCTCAAAAATGAGCACGACAAAGCCGATGATGCAGGCCGCAATGAGAATGCCAAAGATAACGCTCATCATCTCATCCATGTAGCCGTAGTCATTGCCGGCAAGGGCAACACCGAAGATCACGGCAAGAACAACGCACAGCACCTCCGCAAGGCTCAACACAACAAGATTGATGATGCTGAACACCTTCATGATGGTGAGGCCGGCCGTTTTTGCCGCCGGAACACTCGGGTTTTTCGCAGATATGTACGTGATCCAGTACGCGGCAACCATTAAACCGCCTGTGATAAGCATACCGATGACCGTACCGACCGTGGTGCCGCTCTGCGCATCCGAAAGCGCACTGTACAGGTCGCCCGGCGAAATGATAAACTGCATTTCATACGGCAGGTTGCTGTAAATCTGATTTACAATATACGCCGGATCCTGCGGGAACAGGCTTGCGATGATCTGAAACAGCAAATTTGCCGAAAAGAGAATCGCCGTAATGAGGAACAGCGGAGACGCGAAAAAGCTTTTCAGCACACCGTGCACGGGTGTAATCGGTCGCTGCACCGGGTATTGCACCGGCGGCTGCGCGTAATACTGCGGCGGCATCTGAAAATTCTGCGTGGGTGCGCCGTAGTTTTGCTGCGGCTGCCCCGGCTGTGTGTACGTCTGCTGCTCGGGCTGCCGCCGGCAAACGCACGGCGAGCCGTCTTCGGGGAGCTTTCTTCCGCAATTTGTGCAATACATATTTTCTTTCCTTTCTGTTCTTCCCTAATTCTATCCTCATGCCCCGCCGTCAAGGCCGCACGGCAAAGGCAAAAGCATCAGTGGTAGACCGCGACAATCTCGAGGTTCTCATCGAGCACAACAAGGTCTGCGCGCTTGCCGGGTGCAAGGCTGCCGATCTCGTTTTCCATGCCGATCTCCTTCGCCGGGGTCAGCGTCATGGCGCGCACGGCGGTCTCCAGCGGAATGCCCCAGGAAACGAGGTTCTTGAGTTCCGCGTGCAGGTTTGTAACAGAGCCTGCAATGGTGCCGTCCGGCAATGTCGCCTTGCCGTCCTTTACGGTGACCATATTCACACCCAGCATGCCTTGGCCGCCGTCTTCCACGCCGCTCAAACGCATCGCGTCGCTGATGACGCACACGCGCTCCGGCATGAGCTTAAACGTCGTGCGCACCACAGCCGGGTGAATGTGGATGCCGTCACAGATGAGCTCACCGCAGACGTTTTCGTTGTCGAACACCGCGCCCACGACACCCGGTGCACGGTGTGCAAGGCCGGACATCGCGTTATACAGGTGCGTTGCATGGGTTACGCCCTTTTTGAACGCGTCCACCGCGCCGTCGTAATCCGTTGCGGTGTGCGCAATGGAAACGGTGCAGAGCTTCGAGGCTTTCTCTACAAAATCGCCGCGCACGTCGCACTCGGGCGCAATGTCCACAAGCTTGATGATGCCGCCGCAGGAATCGTAATACTTCTTAAACACGTCGTAATCCGGCGCCTGAATGAACTCGTCGCCTTGCGCGCCCTTTTTCTTCGGCGAGATGAACGGGCCCTCAAGGTTCACGCCGACAATCTTCGCGCCTTCCTTGTCGTCCATGCAGGAGCGAATCGTCTCGAGCGCTTTCAAGATCTCCGCATCGGAAACGGTCATCGTGGTCGGGCAAAAGGACGTGACACCCTTCGTCAGCAGAAACTTCGCCATATTGCGCAGACCCTCTGCGTCGCCGTCGCTGGAATCTGCACCCGCGCCGCCGTGCACGTGAACGTCCACAAAGCCCGGCACAACGGTGTAGCCCGCGCAGTCCACAACGAGGTCTTCCTCTTTGTACGGCAAAGAATCCTCAAGGCGCACGATCTTGCCGTCTTCGATCTCGATATCCGCCTTGCGCAGGCAGAATTTGTCGTCTAGTACGTTTGCGTTGATCAGAAACATGTTAAAAACTCCTCTCCGCTGCGGCAAACCCGCAGTTTTCTTTTCAATACATCTATACGTTTACAGCAGGCTCAGCAAAACGAGCAGCGTCACGCCCGGCACGCCAAGCACAGCGGATACCGCCACGCTGAGTCGGCTGACGGGAATATACACTCCGGTGTACGGCGCCGTAAAATACAAAACCGCCAGCGCCAGAACGCCCAGCATTGCCGAGCCGATGAGCCTTTTGATTCCCCGCATACGCTCTCCCCCATTTTTATCCTGTCGGAAAAGCTTATGATGCAGGGGGATTTTTCATACCTTAAATGTCGAGCTTCTCTTTATCCGGCACGAAGTCTACCTTGCCGGTCGCAACGTAGGCGGAAGCCACGATAATCGGCAGCGGCGTGCCGATGGTCAATTCGCGCTTCGGACTGCGCTGTGTGATAAGGCCGTCGTACACAAAATCCTCGCCCTCGAACGCGTCGAGCGAAACAAAGCCCTCTACGCTGTTTTCGAGGCGCACAAACACACCGCGCATCGTCACACCGCTCACGGTGCCTTCAAAGTGCTCGCCGATGTGCTGACTCATGTACTCTGCCATGTAGCAGTCCTCGGCGTCACGCTCGGCGATGAGCGCGCGAATTTCATTGCGGGAGGATTCCGTCGCAGAGGTCTCGCAGAACTGCGCGTAGCGGCGGCGCACCTCTTCTGCCGGCATGCCTTCCACAAATGCGGAAAGCACGCGGTGAATGGACGTATCCGGGTAACGGCGGATCGGCGAAGTGTAGTGGCTGTAATCGGAAAGCGCGAGGCCAAAGTGGCCGGTCTCCTCCGTCGAATATCTCGCTTTTTCCATCGTGCGCAGCAAACGCTGAGAAACAAGCGTCTCACACGGCAGGCCACGCACGCGGTCGAGGATCGCGGCGAAATCCTGCGTTTCGGGGTTCGGTTTTACGATCTCCTTGCACGGAACGCCCACGAGCTGCAACAGCGTCACAAGCTCCTCTACGCGCTTCGGGTCCGGGGTGCCGTGCACACGGTAGAGGAACGGCAATTTATGGTCGAGCGAGAATTTCGCCGCCGCAATGTTCGCCGTCACCATCATCTGCTCGATGAGCTGCTCCGCTTCGCCGGAAACGCGCGGCATGATGTCGATACAAATGCCGTTTTCATCAAGAATGAATTTCGATTCGCCGCTGTCCAGCTCCATGGTGCCGCGGGCTGCGGAGTTCGCCTTCAAAATATCGGCAAGCTCTTTCGCCGACATCAAGGACTCCATGACGGGCGCGTATTTGTTCAAAATCTCCTCCGATGCCGTGCCGTCCAGAATTTCGTTGACCTCGCTGTACACACCGCGCACTTTGGAATTGATGATCGTCTTTTTAAAATCGTACTTTGTGATGTGGCCCTCTTTGTCGAGCTCGATAAGCGCGGAGAAAGCCAGCTTGTCCGTGCCCGCGTTCAGGGAGCACGCGCCGTTTGAAAGCACCTCCGGCAGCATCGGAATCACGCGGTCGGCAAAATACACAGACGTGCCGCGGTTGATAGCCTCTTCATCGATGGCAGAGCCCTCTTTCACATAGTGGGAAACGTCCGCAATATGCACGCCCAGCGTGTAACCGAAGTCCGTGCGCTTCACGGAGATGGCGTCGTCGAGGTCCTTTGCGTCCTTGCTGTCGATGGTGAAGATCGGCTCGCCGCGCAGGTCAAGGCGCTTTGCGTATTCTTCGTCGCTGATGGGCTCGTTGCCGACGCGCTCGGCTTCGTCAAGCACTTCCTGCGGGAAAACATGCGGAATGCCGTACTGCTCTACAATGGCATCGGCGCAAACACGCGCCGTGCGGCCGCTGCCGAAGACCTTCTTCACGCTTGCATATGCCCAGTCACCGCGGTAATCCTGCTCCAAAGATGCCATGACCTTGTCGCCGTTTTTCGCGCCGTTTAAATCGCGCTCGCGCATACGTAAATTATAGCGAATGGCATTGTCCGGGATAAATTCAATGCCCTCATCGGTGATACTCACCGTGCCGGTCGTCTGCGCGGGCTTGTGCTCTACGATGCGGCGCACACGGCCGGAGGGGCCGCGGTCGTCCTTGCGAATGTCGCCGACGATGATCTTGTCGCCGACGAGCGCACCCTGCAAAGCGCTGCCGTGAATAAAAATGTCGTCACCGCCGCCATCGGGGCGCGCAAAGCCGAAGTTCTTCGAGAGCGAAACGAGCGTCGCTTCCACGTCTTCGCCGACCGGAATAAGCTTCGCGTTGTGCTCGCGGTCGAGTAAAATCATGCGGCGGTCTTTTAAAGAACGCAGTGCATCGTAAAAAGCAAGCTTGTCGAGCACACCTGTCTTTTTCAAAAGCTGGCGTGCGCTCCAGTCGTGAATTTCCTCGCTGCGCATGGTCGCCAAAATCGTCTCTTCCATGCGGTTCAGGGGCGTATCGCGAATGTCGCGGCGGCGGTCGGAACGACCGTTTCTGCCCTGAAAGCCCTTGTTTCTGTCATTTCCCTTGTTATACTGTTTCATTATACCTATCCAATCTTCCACAATCACGCCCCGCCCGGTCCAAGGCGAAGCGGCGCCGAGTGCGCAAATTTCTTGTTTTGTTGATCTTTCTCGCCGAGCTACTGTTATGCACAGTGCCGAGACAAATAAATTTTTCCGAGCTCTGCGGAGCTCGACCAAAGGTTTTACCTTTGGAATCTGATAAACTTTCTGAAGAAAGTTTAATCAAAGACTTTTGCGCCCGCTTTCACGTCAGCTTGTGCTTACTTCAGTGCTTTCACTTCTTCTCTGTAAATATCACCGCGCACGGCAAAGCTCTTGTACATATCAAAGCCCGTTGCGGCGGGGCACAGAGACACCACGTCGCCCGGCTCTGCACTTTCTCTTGCAAGGCGCACGGCATCTTTCATGTTGTTTGCGTGCAGAATCACCGGCGCGCCGTCCTTATAGTTTTCGGCACCGCGCACCGCAGCTTCGATCTTCCCCGCGGCCGGCGTTTTAAAGCCCTCAAGCGGTTTTTCGGGCGCGAGCAGCACGAGTGTCTTCACCTTGTCACAAATGACCTTGCCCAGCTCGTCAAACGGCACCTTTTTATCCGCACCGCCCGCAATCATAACGATCTTGAAATCATACAGCGAAAGCGTGCCGATCATTGCGCGGGACGGACTCGTTGCGATGGAGTCGTTATACCATCTCACGCCGTCCAGCTCGCGCACGAACTCCATGCGGTGCTCGACGCCGTTGAATTCTTTCGCGACAGTCCTGATAACCTCTTTCGAGACATCGCCCCACACGGCAGAAATCGCCGCAAGGTAGTTTTCGACGTTGTGCTTGCCGGGAATGCGAATGTCGCTTTCCTCCATAATATATTCGTCGCCAAAGTAGATTTTGCCGTCCGCGCTGCACCACGCGCCGTTCGTCTTCTCTCTGCGGGAGAACATGTACGTCATGCCGCGTGTGTCAGCGGCACAGGCCGCCGTCAGGGCGTTATCCGCGTTCAAAACCGTGCGGCCGAACGCATTCTGGTGCAAAAGTACGTTCTTCTTCGCGTTCACGTACTCGTCCATATCCTTGTGCACGTCGAGGTGGTTCGGCGACAGATTCGTGATGACCGCGACATTCGGGCTGCGGCGCATGGAGATAAGCTGGAAGCTCGAAAGCTCCACCACCGCCACATCCTCGGGCTTTACATCACGGATCTCCGGCAGAAGCGGGCGGCCGATGTTGCCGCCGAGGTGCACGGTCTTGCCCGCCGCTTTCAGCATTTCGGCAATGACGGACGTTGTGGTCGTCTTGCCGTCGCTGCCCGTCACGGCGTAAATTTTGCACGGACACAGGTCGAAAAAGACTTCCATTTCGCTCGTCACGGCAACACCGTTTGCACGGGCCTTTTGCAGCTCGGGCAGCAGATACGGCACGCCGGGCGCGCGGGAATCGACGACCAGCACATTGCAGCCGGCCT
>OLRV01002396.1_pt1 | contig 14443 bp, 12 predicted proteins | sample 1672421 | NCBI WGS metagenome assembly OLRV01 (sample SAMEA3136684, study PRJEB25190) | human gut metagenome | biome: human gut; feature: human-associated habitat; material: faeces | place: Austria | collected 2013
TATGTATCAGCTATGCCCTTCCATTTTATCAGCGGATTTTAACCGTCTGGGCGAACAGATTAAAATTCTTGAAAACGAAGGAGTTGAATGGCTCCATATTGATGTTATGGATGGAGATTTTGTACCGAGCATTTCCTTTGGTATGCCGGTGATCAAATCCATCCGTAAAGAATCCAAGATGTTTTTTGATGTTCATCTTATGGTGACAGAGCCGGAAAGATACATTCAGGATTTTGTAAATTGTGGTGCGGATTCCATCACCGTTCATGCTGAGGCATGTGAGGATCTGGAACGTACTATAGAGCGTATCAAGGATGCAGGAGTGAAAGTTGGTGTTTCCATCAAGCCTGCAACTCCGGTAAATGATATCAGCCATATGCTTGAGGATGTGGATATGGTTTTGGTAATGACTGTTCAGCCTGGCTTTGGCGGACAGAAATATATGGACGAGTGTACAGAGAAGATTCAGGAACTGAGAGAACTGATCGACAAAGAGAATCTGAATGTGGATATTGAGGTTGACGGTGGAATCAATGAAGGTACCATAGAGACTGTTATGAAAGCTGGTGCCAATATCTTTGTTGCCGGATCCTGGGTATTCGGCGGTGATATTGCCCAGAATGTCCGCCATATTCAGAAACAGATCGAAGAGATTGGTGACAGGATTGAGTGAGAGATAGAATGATAGATACAGTAATCGTAAGCGGGGGCATGATCCAGAAAGATTTTGCCCTCGATTTTATAAGAAAAATAGAAGAAGAGCGAAAAGGAAAGAAGCTGCTTTTGCTGGCGGCTGACAGAGGACTGGATTTCTTTCTGGAAACAGGTCTTGTCCCGGATATTGTGGACGGTGATTTTGACAGTTTATCAGGTGCTGGAAAGGCATATCTGGAGAGTCTTGACCATACAGAAATTGTCAGACTGAATCCTGAAAAGGATGATACAGATACCCAGTCTACTTTAAATCTGGCAATAAGAAGAGGGGCAAAGAATATTCTTATTCTTGGCGCAACTGGTGGAAGACTGGATCATTTTATTGGAAACATGGGACTTTTGGGATATGGCAGACAAAAGGGTGTCAATGTGATCCTGGCAGATGCTCAGAATTACATCTGTCTTGTGGAAAATGGCCATATTATTCGAAAAGACAGTCAATTCGGAAAATATGTTTCCTTTTTCGCAGCCGGTGAAACGGTTGAAGGTCTTACTTTGAAGGGGTTTAAATACCCATTGGATCATTACCGCCTTACTACAGATAACTGCGGCCGCACCGTTAGCAACGAGATTCAGGAAGAAAAGGCCAAGATACTCTACGAAAAAGGCAGTCTTCTTATGATCATGTCCAGAGATTTGAAATAAATGATGTATTACGAAAGAGAAACACTTCATATTCAATTGGAAATATGAGGTGTTTTTTCAAATTTATCAGATTGTCCAGAGCTTTTGTCTTGATGGAAAGAGTTGGGTATGCTAAAATAAAAAGATGTATAGAGAAGACAATATGGGGCCGGAAATATATCATATTTTTATTGTTTGTGGTATAATAGCAAAAGAATGGCGTAAAGAAATGTCAAACGCCCCTAAAAATAAGGAGATATAGGATAAAATGAAATTAGGTATCGTTGGACTTCCAAATGTAGGAAAAAGTACACTTTTTAATTCCCTGACAAAGGCAGGTGCAGAATCTGCGAACTATCCCTTCTGTACCATTGACCCGAATGTGGGAGTTGTTACTGTGCCGGATGAAAGACTTGCACTGCTTGGTGATTTTTATCATTCCAAGAAAGTGACACCGGCTGTTATAGAATTTGTTGACATTGCAGGACTTGTAAAGGGCGCTTCTAAGGGAGAGGGTCTTGGAAATCAGTTCCTTGCAAACATCCGTGAAGTCGATGCAATCGTTCATGTAGTACGCTGCTTTGAGGATACCAATGTAATCCACGTAGATGGAAGCATCGATCCGATCCGTGATATTGAGACTATTAACCTGGAGCTTATTTTCTCTGATCTTGAGATCCTGGAGAGAAGAATTGCAAAGGTTACCAAGACTGCCCGTATGGACAAAGAAGCTGCTAAAGAGCTTGATTTCCTTCAGAAGATCAAGAAATGGCTGGAAGACGGCAAGATGGCAATCACTATGGAACTGGAGAATGAGGATGAGGAAGCATGGATGGGAACATACAATCTGCTCACTCAGAAACCGGTAATTTACGCTGCAAATGTGGCAGAGGACGATCTTGCAAATGATGGTGCTGACAATGCGCATGTACAGGCTGTAAGAAAATATGCTGCGGAGCAGAACAGTGAAATTTTCGTAATCTGTGCTCAGATCGAGGAAGAGATTTCCGAGCTGGATGAGGATGAGAGAAAAATGTTCCTGGAGGATCTTGGACTCAAGGAATCAGGACTTGAGAAGCTGGTTAAGGCAAGTTATCATCTTCTTGGACTTATGAGCTTCCTGACCTCCGGAGAAGATGAGACCAGAGCATGGACCATAAAGATTGGAACCAAGGCTCCGCAGGCTGCAGGTAAGATTCATTCTGATTTTGAACGTGGATTCATTAAAGCTGAGGTAGTAAACTATCAGGATCTTCTTGACTGTGGCTCCTATGCAGGTGCAAGAGAAAAAGGTCTTGTAAGAATGGAAGGTAAGGATTACGTAGTACAGGATGGCGATGTGATCTTATTCCGTTTCAATGTCTGATAAGTAATAGAAACAGAGGGATAGCATAAATGTCAATTCAGTTTCCGAATCTGGGAATAAACCTGGATTATGTGGGGAAATCCATTCAAATATTTGGATTTGAGATTACATTTTTTGGCCTTGTAATAGCTCTGGGAATGCTTCTGGGAATGGGATTTGTGATTCTGGAAGCGAAGCGCTGCGGCGAGAATAAAGACGATTATCTGGAAATGATGATCATATCCCTGCTTCTGGGTGTGGTCTTGATCTGCATCACCAGTTCGGCGCGCTTGTCCTTGGTCTCCTGATCGATCTGGCCGTCCATCTTGGCAGCAACGGTGTTCTCCTCGGCAGAGTAGGCAAAGCAGCCCAGACGGTCAAACTTTACTTCCTTGACAAAATTGCACAGATCCTCGAACTGCTCCTCGGTCTCGCCGGGGAAGCCTGCGATCAGAGTGGTGCGCAGGGTGATGCCGGGGATCTCGCGGCGCAGCTTGCCGATCACCTCCAGCAGCTCGGCGCGGTTGGAGCGGCGGTTCATATTCTTGAGGATGGTGTCATTGCAGTGCTGGATGGGCAGATCGAGGTAGGGCACCACCTTCTCATTGCGCTTCATGGCGGCAATGAACTCATCCGTGATGCGCTCCGGGTAAGCGTACATAATGCGGATCCACTCGAGGCCCGGCACCTTGTTCAGCTTATCCAGCAGCTCGCAGATGCTGCCGGGCTTGCCCCAGTCCTCGCCGTAAGCGGTGGGGTCCTGTGCGACCACGATCAGCTCTTTCACGCCCTCACCGGCCAGCCAGCGGGCTTCGGCCACGCAGTCGGCCATATCGCGGCTGTGCAGCGGGCCGCGGATGCCGGGGATGGCGCAGTAGTGGCAGCGGTTGTTGCAGCCTTCAGCGATCTTTAAGTACGCATAGTGGGCAGGCGTGCCGATGACACGCTTGCCGCCCAGCGGAAAGTCCTTTTTGGCACCGTAGCTTTCCAGATGGTCCTCACCATGGAACAGGCGGGCCACGATGGTGTCGATGGCCTTGTTGGAGGCACAGCCCACCACCGCGTCCACCTCGGGGATCTCTTCCTCGATCTGGCTGCGGTAGCGCTCGGCAAGACAGCCGGTGACGATGACCTTCAGCTCCGGGTTCTGCTGCTTGTAGGAGCAGGCTTCCAGAATGTTTTCAATGGCTTCGGTCTTGGCGCTCTCGATGAAGCCGCAGGTGTTCACAAGGATCACATCTGCTTCGGCCAGATCGGCCACGGTCTCGTGGCCGGCAGACAGCAGGATGTGCACCATCACATCCAGATCGACCTGATTCTTGGGGCAGCCAAGGGAAATACACGCAATTTTCATAGGGGATGATACTCTCTTTCTCTTTTGAGGGGTGCTTTTTATTCTTCTTCCGCTCTTTTTATCGCTTCTTTTATGACCGAATACGCAAAGCCGCGGCGCTGCAGGGCGGCCACCACAAGGTCGCGGCGGCCATCGGCCAGCTTTTTCATGTAGCGGCTGCGCACCAGAGCGGCGGCAGCTTCCAGCTCCGGGCTTTCGCCGTCTGCGTCCGGGGCATAGACGTTTTCCAGCGCCTGCTCGATCTGCGCGCCGGAAAGGCCCTTCTGCCGCAGGTTCTGGGCCGCCGCACGGCGGCTCTTGCGGGCGGCAAGCAGGCTGTGTGCCCGGGCTTCGGCATAGCGGTCATCGTTTACGTAATCCAGCTCCACCATCTCAGCCACAGCAGCCGCTGCAGCCTGCTCGGTAAAGCCATAGCACAGCCGTTCATACAGCTGTGCCGAGGACATCTCGCGCGAGGCCAGCGCATCCAGTGCGCGGGCGCGGGCCTTGGCCGGGTCGGCGCACTTTTCTTCTTCCTGCTTCGGGCGGCGGCGTTTATAAAAGGACATTTAGTCCTCCACCATGATATCCAGTTCGCTCTCGCTGCTGCGGGCAGGAGCCTTGACCACCGGCTCCTTGGCATCTGCAGCCTTGGCGGGTTCCTCGGCCTTGGCCGCAGCGCCCTTGCCTGCCGGGCGGCGGGATGCGTACAGCTTATCGGCATTGGCGCGGATCTGGCCCTCGATGTCGTTTGCGATCTCGGGATTGTCCTTCAGGAACTGCTTTGCGTTGTCACGGCCCTGACCCAGACGGATATCGCCATAGTTGAACCATGCGCCGCTCTTCTGCACGATGCCCAGCTTCACGCCCACATCAATGAGTTCGCTCATCTTGGAAATGCCCTCGCCGAACATGATATCGAACTCTGCCTCACGGAACGGAGGTGCCACCTTATTCTTGACGATCTTGGCGCGGGTGTGGTTGCCGATGAACTGGCCGGAAGAGTCCTTCAGGCCCTCCACGCGGCGGATGTCGATGCGCACCGAGGCGTAATATTTCAGGGCGCGGCCGCCGGTGGTGACCTCCGGGTTGCCGTACATCACGCCCACTTTTTCACGCAGCTGGTTGATGAAGACGCAGACCGTGTTGGTCTTGCCGATGACCGAAGTCAGCTTGCGCATGGCCTGACTCATCAGGCGGGCCTGCAGGCCCACATGGCTGTCGCCCATTTCGCCCTCGATCTCAGCCCTCGGCACCATGGCGGCAACCGAGTCCACCACGATGGCATCGATGGCACCGGAGCGCACCAGTGCTTCGCAGATTTCCATGGCCTGCTCGCCGGTGTCCGGCTGGCTGACCAACAGATTGTTGATGTCCACGCCCAGCGCTTCGGCATAGGTGGGGTCCAGTGCGTGCTCCACGTCAATGAAGGCCACTTCGCCGCCCTGCTTCTGGGCTTCGGCCAGAATGTGCAGAGCCAGCGTGGTCTTACCACTGGATTCCGGGCCGTACACCTCAATGATGCGGCCGCGGGGCACACCGCCCACGCCCAGAGCCAGATCCAGACCCAGACTGCCGGTGGAAATGGCATCCACCTGCATGGAGGCGTTATCACCCAGCTTCATCACGGCACCCTTGCCGAACTGCTTTTCGATCTGGGCCAGCGCAGTGGCCAGCGCATCCTTTTTGGCCTCCGGCTCGGTCTTTTTGGTCGCCGGGGCAACGGTGTTGTTGTTCTGATTTTTTGCCATAGCGTGCTGCTCCTTTTCTTCCTGCTGCCCGCCGTGCGCGGGCTGTCCGTATACTTTCCAGTATAGTATACCACAAAATCAAAATATTACAACAAGAAGTTGTTTCTATTTTCACTTTTATTTTTCGGGTCTGTGGGCGATCATGCACCGGTCATTGCCGCCAAAATCCTTGCGGCACTCAATGTCTGCCCAGCCGTTTGCAGCCAGCAGTGCCGCCACAGCCTGCCGCTGCTGCCAGCCGATCTCCAGCACCAGCGCTCCGCCGGGCCGCAGTGCATTCTGGTAATGCTCTGCAAGGGCACGGTAAAACACAAGGCCGTCCTTTCCTGCTTCCAGCGCCATGGCCGGTTCCTGTGCCACCTCGGGCTGCAGGTGCCGCATCTCCTCGGCGGTGAGGTAGGGCGGGTTGGATACGATCAGATCAAGCTGCCCTTCCGGCAGGCCCTGCCAGTAGGTGAACAGGTCGCCCTCCACCGGCTGCACCGCATAGGCTGGCTTTGCCTTTGCGCGCAGAGCGTTCAGCGCCGGCCCCCAGTCAAAGGCCGGGGCATCTGCCTGCTCAAACGCGGTAGGCTCCAGCAAGTCCTCCGTCTGCCCGCCCTGCCCTTTCAGGGCGCAGCGGCAGTTCTTTTCCAGATAAACAAAGGCTTCCGGGCTTTTTTCCACGCAGGTCACCTGCGCCGCCGGGCAGAAGCGCTTGATGCCCAGCCCCAAACAGCCGGTCCCCGCGCAGAGATCCAGCACCCGGGGCGAAGCAATGCCCGTCAGGGTATTGGCAGCCGCTTCCGCTACCACCTCAGTGTCTGCCCGGGGGCAGAGCACACCGGGGCCAACGGCAAGGTCAAAATCCAGAAAGCTCCAGATCCCGCACAGATATTGCAGCGGTTCCCGCTGCTCACGGCGCGTGCAGAGGGCTTCCAGCTTTTCCGCTTCCTCTGTGGTCAGCACCCGGTCGGAAAGGCGGGCATCCCGCCCGGCTGCCACGCGGAACAGCTCCCGTGCATCGTAATCGGCATCCGGACACCCTGCAGCGGAAAGCCGGGCTTCCACGGCCCGCACCGCTTCGCGCGGGGTCAAACCAGCAATTACCATCTGCCATCCTCCGGGTCCTCGGGCAGCACAGGGGTCACAGCGGCAATGGCCACCTCGATCATGCTGTCGTCCGGTTCAAACACGGTCAGGTGCTGCACCCAGATGCCGGGCTGGCGGATGATACGGGTAGCAATGTTATCGGACCGGCCGCACCACTTGAGCAGCTCATAGCTGATGCCCATGACCAGCGGCAGAAGCAGCAGCTTGAACAGCACCCGCAGGCCGATGCTGCCCCACGGCAGCACGCTGTAGAGGAACACGCTGACGATGACCACCAGAATGAGGAAGCTGGTGCCGCAGCGCGGATGGAACCGAGTGTACTTGCGCACATTCTCCACGGTCAGCTCATCACCGGCCTCATAGCAGGCAATGGTCTTGTGCTCGGCACCGTGGTACTCAAACACGCGGTGGATCTCCTTCATCTTGGAGATGGCCACCATATAGGTGAGGAAGATGCCAACTTTCAGCACCGCTTCCAGCACCACCTTGGCCCAGCGGCCCAATGTTACAAAGTGGTTCACGCCGCCCACGATGAGGGTGGGCAGCACGGTGAACAGCAAAATCGCCAGCAGGCCGCCCAGTACGGCGGCACAGGCCAGCAGTGCGTCCTCTGCCTTTTTGCCCAAGTGGTCGCCCACCCATTTTTCAAAGGCAGTCTCTTCCTCTTCGGGGTCGTAGTCGTCACCCATGCTCACCTGAGCCGAGTACATCATGTAGCGGTAGCCCACGATCAGGCTTTCGATCATGGAGATGGCACCGCGCACCAGCGGGATCTTTGCCCAGATGCCGTGGTTCTTCACAGGGTCGATCTTGGTCTCAATGGTGCCGTCCGGCTTGCGCACGGCGCAGCAGATGAGCTTCGGGCCGCGCATCATGATGCCTTCCATCAGCGCCTGCCCGCCGACGCTGGTCTTAAAACGTTCCTTTTTGGGTTGATTCATTGGGTTCTCCTATCGGATCATATTTTTCCCGGTTATTTTACCACAGAATTGTGACAAAATCTTCACGCCTTATGGTACAGCGGCAAGCCCAGTGTGACCACTGTGCCGCGGCCCAGCGTGCTCTTGATGTCCATGGTGCCGTCCAGTGCAGTCATGATGGAATCCACCAGCGCAAGGCCGATGCCGCTGCCCCGCACCGAATTGCTGCCCTTGTAGAACTTGGTCTTGACATTCTCAAGGTCTTCCGGCGGGATGCCGCGGCCCTGATCGATGATCTCCGCAAAAGCCTTGTATTCGCCCGCCCACAGCTTGACCGTGATGCGCCCGCCGGGGGCCGAGTACTTGATGGCGTTGTCCATGATGTTGATGAACACCTGCCGCAGACGGTCCGGGTCGGCATAGACCGGGATCATCTCCTCCGGCTCGGTGTAGCTGAGCACAAGGCCCTCGCGCTGGATGCGTGCTTCACAGAACAGCACCGCATCGGTCAGCTCTGCCACAAGGTCCAGCGGGCGGCAGTCCATACGGATGCGGCCGTTCTGCAGACGGCTGAAATCCAGCAGCTCTTCCACCATGTTGTACAGGCGGCCCGTCTCATTGTTGATGATCTCAAGGCCCTTGCGGTAGTTCTCGTCTGCCGGGTCGTCCAGTGTGCGCAGGGTCTCCACCCAGCCCCGGATGGAGGTAAGCGGCGTGCGCAGCTCGTGAGAGACGGAACTGATGAACTCGTTCTTCATCTTCTCGGTCTCTTCCAGCCCTTCGGCCATCTGGTTGATGGTGCCGCGCAGGCGGTCCACCTCGTCGTGTTCGTTGCCGGTGACCGGCAGGCGCACATCCAGCTCACCCCGGGCGATGCTGGCTGCGGTGCGCTCCACCTGCCCCAGCGGCACCACGATGCTGCGGATGAAGTACAGGCCGGACATCACGGTGAAAGCAAGGATCACCGCCGCGATCACAACACTTACCGCGATGGCGTTCTTGATCTGCGCTCCCACAAGGGTCAGGCTGGTGACAAGACGCATCGCCGCCACATCCTCGGCGGCATAGGGCACCAGATAACAGGCCGCCATCACCAGCTCGCCGGACTGGGTGCGGTAGACCGCCACACCAAGGCCATCAGAAGCCTCCTGCGCCTGCTCAAAGTCGATGCCGGTCACAATGCCGTCCGCATTTGTGCCGCTGGAGGACGCAATGACCCCGCCATAGCTGTCCAGCAGCATGAACTCGTATTTGTCCTTATCGGCAAACTGCTCCACCATGCGGCGCAGGGCCACGCTGCGGGTAGCCGCCGTGCTCTGCACCGTATCGCCGGTGTACATTTTCAGCTGGCCGGACACCGAAGAGAACCGCCGGTACATGGTCTGCTGCACGCTGTTATAATAGCTGCGTGTGTAGTTGTACAGGAACATGGTTTCGGCCAGCAGCACCAGCAGCACGGTGATGAGCAGGTTGCCCCGCAGCCACCGGCGGGTGATCCCGCTTCTCATTCTTCCCATCTGTAACCGTAGCCCCACACAGTAAGGATATGGGTGGGATGGCTGGGTTCATCCTCCACCTTCATGCGCAGACGGCGGATGTTCACATCCACGATCTTCACGTCACCAAAATAGTTCTCGCCCCAGACACCCTTCAAGATCTTCTCGCGCACCAGCGCAATGCCGGGGTTGCGGAAGAACAGCTCCATGATCTGGAATTCCACCTGCGTCAGCTCAATAGGCTGGCCTGCCTTGAGCAGCACGCGGCGGTTCTCGTCCAGCACAAATTCGCCGCTGGTGAGCATCCCCAGCGGGTTTTCCTTTTCTTTTTCGTCCCCGCCTGCAGTACGGCCGACGCGGCGGCACAGCGCTTTCACACGGGCCAGCAGTTCGCTTACGCTGAAAGGCTTGGTCATATAGTCATCGGCACCAATAGAAAGGCCGCGGATCTTGTCCTGCTCCTGTCCCTTGGCGCTGAGGATGATAATGCCGATCTTCTGATCGGTGCGGCGGATGGTCTCGCACAGGGAGAAGCCGTTCATGCCCGGCAGCATCACATCCAGAATGGCCGCATCGCAGCCCGGCTTCTTCTCCAGCAGCGGCAGAGCCGCCTCGGCGCTTTCGGCCTCCACAGCCTCCATGCCCGCAAGGCGCAGGTTCAGCGCGATCATCTCGCGGATGTTGGCTTCATCTTCAACGACAAGCACTCGTACCATGAACTGTTCCTCCGTTCTTTAGTTGAGCAGATACAGCGCCTTGGACAGGCGGTAATTTTTATCACGGATCTCCACATCCGGGGCAAGCTTCGCCTGCATCTGGCGGGATGCCACGATGCCAAGGCGGGTCCAGCCCTTCAGGCTGGAGGTGGTGCGCACCAGACGCAGGGTCATTACCAGCTGGTCTTCGTCCACCGTGCGCAGCTCCACTGCACCATCATATTGTTCGCTGTCGGTCAGTTTGAGGTTGCCCTCCCACTCCATGGGCAGCTCGATATAGCAGTTGGTCTCTTCGTCCAGCAGCCCGAAGCTTTTTTCCGGGTGCGGGCTGGTATAGTCCATCCACACGATAAAATCCATGCGGCGGCTCTGGCTCATGTTCAGCAGGCCCGCTTCGTCCGGCTGGGTGGGGATCTCCACGATGCCGTCGCCGTCCAGATCCTGACTGACCAGACTGGGCACATTGCGCAGGGATGCGGTGTAAAGCTTTTCGGTGCTGATCTGATCGGCAGGCACCATCTGCTGCGTGTCCTCGTCAAAACGCAGCAGCACGCTGGCCAGATTGTTGCCGGAAATGCCGGTCCAGCCATCCAGCACCAGATAATGCCTGCCGTCCGCACCCACACCCGCCGCCACCGAGGCGCAGCCGGCGAACCGATTGGCGGAAAGGCCCATAACAGCCACCTGCTGGAAGCTGCCCTCTTTATCCACGGTCAGCAGTTCGATCTGCACGCCGCCGTCCTCCAGCGTAGACATCAGGATCAGGTCCTGATTGCCGCCGCCGGTGATATCCTCCACCAGATACTGCTGGTACTGCTGCTCCAGGATCGTGGAAAGCACGCCGTCGGTGTAGGAATACACAGCCAGATAATGGTCGCCCTGTGCCGCTGTATAACCCACCACCAGTTGGGTGGCATCGCCGGGCTGCAGCTGGGCCAGCCCCACCGACTCTACCGTGTCTGCAAGGCCCTCTACGTTCTGGCGCACATGCCAGATGTCGGCATCATCCTTCTGCAGGATGGCAATGCACACGTTGGAGCTTTGGGCGGTGGTGTAAAGCACGGCGGCATCCTGCCTGCCGTCACCGTCCAGATCCTGCAGCAGGAAAGGCGAAAGCAGGTCGCCCTGCATGGGATATTTGAGCTGTGCGCTCTCCCCCAGCCAGTCGTTCAGGGCAGTCTGCACATCGCCGTAATCGCCGGAAAGCTTGGGCGCACGCAGAAGCTCTTCCACCTGCACCTGTTCACCGGGCATGCTGCAGCCTGCCAGAAGCAGGCACAGCAGCACGCAAGCCAACCACCGGCCAAAATGATTCGGATGTTTCAACCGCTGCGCCTCCTCTGTGTGGAAAACTTGTCCGGCCAAAGGCCGAAAACATGCTATTGTCAGTATACCACGGGGCGGGCGCAATTCCAACACCCGAAAACGAGAAAAGGAGCTGCTGCACCACATTTGGTGCAGCAGCCCTTTTGGGGTCCTGATTTTTATTCTTCGGTCTTGTCAAACAAGCCTTTTTCTTTTGCGGCGTTCCAGGTCAGGCAGGTGCGCAGCTTGCTGACGGGGAAGGCCGGGTGGAATTTATTGTTGTCCGCATCGTCCTTCATCAGATCCTGCTCCACTGCCCAGCGGGCGGCCTTTTGTGCGTCGGTATCGCCCTCGTCGATGTCGCTGTAGAGGGCGGTGCTTACAGGCTCAGGCTTCCCGGCGTGCTCCCACAGCAGCTCGGCCAGCTCGATGCGGTTGGAGGGCATGGGGATGCCGGGCATATTGATGACGCGGTAGATGCCGGTGCCGGCTTCATAGATAATAGCACCTGCGGCAGCACCGATCACCACAGCAGAGATCGCGCCCTGAATGTTGCCGGTATCGCTGGGTCCAACCGGGTCGGGTTCACCCGGAATGGGGTCATCCCCGAAGGTTGCCTTTACTTCCACGTTCTTATCCGGCATGGTAAAGGTCACCTTGGTGGGGTCGTTCTCGTCCGGGGTCAGGAAGGTGTCTGCTTTCTGTTCCTCACCGCCTACCTTCACCGTCCAGCCGGTGAAGTGCTGTCCCTCCGGCGCAATGGCTGTCAGGTGCACGGTTTCACCCACCGGCACAGCGCTGCCGCTCGGTACGGACGCATCGCTGCCTTCAATGGTCGCCGTCACATGGTCGCCGACCCTCAGAGTGGGGTTCAGAGTGGGGTTGCTCGCAAAGTTTGCCTTTATTTCCACGTTCTCAGCCGGCATGGTAAAGGTCGCCTTGGTGGGGTCGTTCTTGTCCGGGGTCAGGAAGTTGTCTGCTTCCTCACCGCCTACCATCACCGTCCAGCCGATGAAGTGCTGTCCCTCCGGTGCAGTGGCTGTCAGGTGCACAATTTTATTCTTTGGCACGGGCACAGTGCTGTCGCTCGGTACGGACGCATCGCTGCCGTCAATGTTCGCAGTCACATGATCGCCGATGTTCAGCGTGGGATTCCCCTCAAAGTTTGCCTTTATTTCCACGTTCTCAGCCGGCATGACAAATCTCACTTTGGCGGGGTCGTTCGCGTCCTGGGTCAGGAAGTTGTCTGCTTCCTTTTCCTCACCGCCTACCAGCACCGTCCAGCCGATGAAGCGCTCGTTGGCTTCCGGCTCCCTGCGCGTTGCTGTTACAGTATCGCCCTTAGCAGCTTCGGTCTTATCCACAGTGCAGTTTACAGGTGTGATGTTATACGGAATATTGCTATAATACGGTTCCGCCTTAACATTATAAGCGGGCATGGTCAGGGTCAGGGTCGCGGTGGTGGCGATGCCATTCCTCAACAGCTTGGCAAGTTCTGTTTCGTCCGTGATTTCACTCTCAGTATCATTTACAACTTGATACAGCTTCCAGCCTGCAAATGTCTTTCCTTCGGAAGCATCTGCGGCAGTCAAAATCACTTCAGTGCCTGCGGCCACAGGAGCCTTCAGTTCTTCAGTTTCGCTCTCAAGCTTTGCAGTGGCATTGACTGTGGTCACAGTGTACAGCGGACGCACATAACCGCATGTATTGCAGTCATTGTCTTTTGCATTGTCGTAAACATGGGGGGCTTCCTGCGCATCCGTCAGACCCGGGCAGTCCTTTAACGCACATATTCTCCAGTGTTTGGCGTTATCATATTTCCACTGATATTTATGCCCATTAACTTTTAATTTAACCTCCATCCATTTCTGTCTATAATGCCGGCTCCCTGTATTATATGTATACTGCACCTCATGGCTATTCACCTTCAGAGTGTTTTCGACCCTAGTACCACCTTCCCAATCGGTGGTTTTACTTGCGTCAAAACCATTAGGTAAACTACTCAAATCAAATGTGCCATCTTCGTTCACATCAATTGCATAAGACTGAACAGCATAATCGAAATTCCAGATTTCCGATTTGCCATTAAGATCCAGTGAGGTAAGATGGTTGCCCTCCAAATACAACGTCCTTAAGCTGGAAGTCTTACCAATCACCAGTCTTCTCAACTTGTTATGTCTGCAATGCAATTGTTGCAAATACCGGTTTTTGCTCACATCCAGTTCTGTTAAATTGTTGTCGGCGCAAAGCAGCCAACGCAGCTGTGTAATATCACCCAGATTCAGTTCCTCCATGCCATTATCAGAGCACTCCAGATCGCGTAACTTCGCATTCTTGCTCACATCCAGCGTCGTCAGTTCATTGTAGGAACAGTTCAGCTTTGTCAGATTCACATTATCCTTCAGGTCTAATTCTTTTAGCCCATTCTGCTGACATTCCAGCGTCGTTAGATTTGCAAAGTATGCAATGCCTGTAAGATCCGTACAATTTTGATTGGTTATACTGATCTCCGTTACTGCATCTCTTTCTGCCTGACTGAGTTTGCCATCTTTCTGACCTGTCGTATCTGCTTTATCAATATTGTCCTCAACATACTTCCGGAAAACCTGATCCGGGAAATTCGTATTATTGATTTCAACAAACTCGGAATCCACAGGGTCCGCCTGCGCACTCGCGCCATTTTCCTGTTCTTCCGCCCCCGGCTCCGCCGCAAACGCGCCCACTGGCAGAACCGACAGCATCATGCACACCGCAAGTGCTGCACTGAGAAGTCTCGTACTCTTTTTTCTCATGTTCTCTTCCCCTTTTCGTTTGTTATTTTGCAGGCACCCACCCCAAAAGGCACCGTCTGCTCTTTAAGTTTACCCCCCCATACAACATATCAAGAGGCATTTTGCTAGAAAATAGGTTCGAGTTTTTAGTGGACTTGTTGAAATGTTTGCGGTTTGGCACGCTATTCCCGGTAACATTCAGAAGCAATGAAAATGCCACGCAAAAAAAGCCCTCTCCCATTGCTGGGAAAGGGCTTTTGAACACTGTATCAAACAGTCAGAGCAGATCAGACGAGCTCCAGAACTGCCATCTCAGCAGCGTCGCCGCGGCGAGCGCCGATCTTGATGATGCGGGTGTAGCCGCCGTTGCGGTCAG
>OLRV01002397.1_pt1 | contig 14440 bp, 9 predicted proteins | sample 1672421 | NCBI WGS metagenome assembly OLRV01 (sample SAMEA3136684, study PRJEB25190) | human gut metagenome | biome: human gut; feature: human-associated habitat; material: faeces | place: Austria | collected 2013
TGCTTGTCCCGTCGCTGGGGTACGATGCCGCGTGCTTTGCGAACCCTGTTGCGTGAAAGCGGCTGGATTACATGGAAGGGGGAAGCGTGGGACATGCTCTGGCTTTGTCTGGTTCCGGTCATTTTCGCCGTGCTGGCGGGGCTTTTTTTCTGCATGAAAAGATTTGCCCCGCGGCTGGTTCCCCTGCTGGGGGCCTATGGGAAATAGCCGTCTTGAAGAGCCGTTCCGCCGGGACGGGAAGGGAGCCGCGCTTATCTCTTGCCGTCAAAAGGCAAATCCCTTATTCTTTCCTTTGCTGGAAGGGGTGGAAGCGGCTTTTTTGTCACGTTGCCGTTCTTGCTCCACGGCCGGGAAACAATACATGGTATGGCAATGATTCAAGGCGAGCAGGTTCAGGATTCGGAATTATCAACTCAGGCGGTGATCTATCTGGGCCCGAGCTCCATGAGCCTGATGGTGGCTGAGGCTGTCCGGGACAGGATTCGCCTGCTGGATTTCCTTCAGCAGCCCGTCCCGATGGCGCGTGATATTTTCCGGTTCCACCGCATTTCCCGGCATACCATGGACCGCTGCGTGCAAATTATCGGCGACTATCTGGAAATTCTCAAGGAATACGGAGCCGGCAGCAAGCTTTCCGTCCGGTTCATGATTTCCAACATCATTTCCGAGGCGGATAATGTGGACGTGTTCGTGAACCGCATGCACGTGGCACACGGCCTGCGGGGGCGCCGCATTGACGACGGCAAGATGACGCGCCTCATCTACGTGAAGGTGCAGGAGGCTCTGGCCCAGTATCCGGGATTCAGCAAGAAAAAGGTGCTTGTGGTCCATACGGGGCCGGGCAATACCCGCGTGCTTCTGTTCCAGAAGGGGCGCATCGTGCGTTATTCCTGCTACAGGCTGGGAACGCACCGCACGGGGGAGGCCGTCGGGGAAATCGAGTACGGAGACGATGTGGCGGAGCTTTCCATTCTGCGGGAGCACATGCGCGGACAGGTGGACCAGATTTGCCTGGATTACGGGGGCGTGAAGGGCCTGGCGGGCCTGATCGTCATCGGCCAGGAAATGCAGCAGCTCCGGGACCGCCTGGCCCCCACGCCGGAAGGCAAGGTGGCGTGCTCCTCTCTGGCGGCGGAGGCGGAGCGGATGTCCCGCACCACTCTGGAACAGCGCATGAACGTTTACGGGGCGGATTTCGCCGGGGTGGATTCCCTGCTGCCCGCCGTCTTGATGACGGAAATGATTGCCCGCAGCCTGAACCTGGATGACGTCATTATTCCCGCAAGCGGTTATGATGAGGAGTTTTCAAGCAGCCTGATACGCGCGGAACAGCATCCGGGGGATCTGGAGGCGGAGGTTCTCCATTTCGCCGGGATTCTGGCGGACAGGTACAAGGCGGACAAAGGGCACCGCGAGCATGTGGCGCGCCTGTGCATGGAGATGTTTGACCAGCTTCAGGACCTGCACCGCCTTTCCGAGCATGACCGGCTGCTGCTGGAAGTGGCCTCCATCCTGCATGAGGTTGGCTCTTTCATCAACCAGCAGAACCACCAGCTCCATTCCCAGTATATCATTCTCAACAGTGAAATTTTCGGCCTTTCCCGGGATGATGTGGAAACGATCGCCCTGCTGGCCCGCTACCACCGGCATGAGGTTCCCGCCAATTCCGATCCCATGTACGGGGAGCTGGAGCTGAGGGACCGCATGCGCGTAGCCAAGATGGCCGCCATCCTGCGCGTGGCGGACGCCCTGGAACGCGGCCATGCCCAGCGCGTGAACGGCGTCCGGGCGCACATCCGCGGGCGCATGCTGGAGCTGGAGCTTCAGGGCGTGCGGGAAACCGCCGTGGAAGACCTGGCCCTGCGGCTGAAGGGCGACCTGTTTGCGGATATTTTCGGGTATGACGTCGTGCTGGCGCCCCAGCGGTAGGCTGATTTAAAAAACTTCCATTTTCCATTTTTCCCATGTCTGACGAATATATCAACAGAGAACTTTCCTGGCTGGAATTCAACCAGCGCGTGCTGGACCAGGCCGTAAGGACGGATCTTCCCCTTCTGGAACGCCTGAAGTTTCTGGCTATTACCGCCTCCAACCTGGATGAGTTTTTCATGGTGCGCGTGGGCGGCCTTCAGATGCTGCGGCATTCCGGTTCCCGCGTGAAGGATATTTCCGGGCTGACGCCCACCCGCCAGCTGAAAGCCATCCGCTCCCGCGTGGGCCGCATGATTGAGGACCAATACCGCCTGTTCCATGAAGAAATTCTGCCGTGGATGGAAATCAACGGCATCAATCCCCTGGCGATGGAGGACCTCAGCACTTCCCAGAAACTGACGCTGGAGCAGTATTTCAACAACCAGATATTCCCGCTTCTGACGCCGCTGGACATGGATGCTCCGGAAGCTCCCGCGCTGCCATCCCTCAAGCTGCTGATGGGCGTGGAACTGCGCGACAATGAGACCGGGGAGGTGCGCTCCGCCGTGGTGGCCCTTCCGGACGGCCTGCCGCGGCGCGTTCCCGTCCCTTCCGCAGAGGCGGAGCGCTACGTGATGCTGGAGGACCTGGTCCGGGAGTGCATCGGCACCGTTTTTCCCGGTGAAACCGTTCTTTCCGCAGCGGTGTTCCGCGTCACGCGCAATGGGGACATTGCCGTGCAGGAGGAAGACGCTCTGGACCTGGCGGATGAGATGGAGGAAGTGCTCGTAGCCCGGAAATTTTCCGAATGCGTGAGGCTGGAAATAGAGTCCTCCGCGCCCGCCCCCCTGCATGACAAGATCATGCGGATTGTAGGCGCCGGGAAGGAGGAGACTTATGACCTCAAGGGCCCCCTGATGCTTTCCGACTTCATGGAAATGGCTTTTGCCCCCGGCAATGACCAGTTGAAGGTGGAGCAGTGGTCCCCGCAGCCGTCCCCTTCCGTGAATCCGGCCGTCAGCATTTTTGAAAACATTGCCGGCGGGGACATTCTGCTCAATCATCCCTATGAAAGTTTTGAACCCGTCCTGCGCCTGGTGGAGGAGGCAGCGGAAGATCCGGACGTCATCGCCATCAAGCAGGTGCTGTACCGTACCGCCAGGAACTCCCGCATCGTGGCCGCCCTGAAAAAAGCGGCGGAGAGCGGCAAGCAGGTGACGGCGCTGGTGGAGCTGAAAGCCCGTTTTGACGAAGCCCGCAATCTGGAAAAGGCGGAGGAGCTTCAGCGTTCCGGCGTGCAGGTTGTTTACGGCGTCAAGGGGTTGAAGACCCATGCCAAGATTTGCCTGGTGGTCCGCCGGGAACAGGGCATGCTGCGGCGTTACTGCCATTTCGGCACGGGGAACTACAATGAGACCACTGCCAAGATTTACACGGATATTTCCTACCTTACCTGCGACGACCAGCTGGGAGCGGACGCTTCCCAGTTCTTCAATTCCGTGACGGGGCGCACCAAGCTCATGCGCTTCCGCAAGCTGTATCCCTCCCCGGTGTTGATGAAGGCGCGCCTTATTGAACTTATTGAAGGGGAAGCGGAACGCGCGCGGCAGGGGGAACCCGCCCGCATTTCCGCCAAGATGAACAGCCTCCAGGACGTGGAAATCATTGACGCCCTGTACAGGGCCGCGGACGCCGGGGTGGACATTGAACTGAACGTGCGCGGCATTTGCTGCCTGAAAACGGGCCCCCGGCCCAACGGCAAGGTAATCCGCGTGGTCAGTATCGTGGACAGGTATCTGGAGCACGCGCGCATTTTCTTTTTCCACCACGGCGGCAACCACCAGCTTTTCATCGCCAGTGCGGACTGGATGACCCGGAATCTGGATAAAAGGGTGGAGCTTATGGTGCCCGTCACCAACGGGAAGCTGGCGCGCCGCCTGAAATCCATTCTGGACGCCTGCTTCAGGGACAATGTCCAGGCCTGCAATATTCTGCCGGACGGTACTTCCGAACATGTCGTCCGGAAAAAGGGTCAGAAAGCCTTCCGTTTGCAGCAGTACCTGACCAAGGAGGCGCGCCGCCTGGCCAAGGACAAGGAACGGGAACGCCAGCAGATGCTGGAACCGCACACGCCGCATTAAAGGCGCTCGTCACGGGCGTTTGAAGGTCCGCCGGGAACAGTCTCCGGAGTACGCCGGTTTTCCGGCCGTCTGCGGAGGCTGCCCATGTTTTCCGGAGAGGGGGGAAAGCCGGTTACGGTTTTCTGCCGTCAAGAATGGACAGCAATTTTTTCAGCCACCTGATCTTGTCCCGGCGTTTCCGGAAAATATGGCCCCGGGAGAAGAACAGTTTCCATTGCTGGCCGCGGATATGGCGCTGGAGGAGCGGGGCCAGCCCCTGGGAAATCGCATCCAGTTCCTCCCGGAACGCGGGAAGCCTCTTTGCTTCCGGCCACCAGAAAAAGGAGTACAGGATCCAGTGGAACTGCCCCATGGTTCCGGGGGTGTCAGGGAGCCGCCATGGTTTTTCCGGGCCTACCATGTGCAGCAGTTTCCATGAACGCCCGCAGGATATGGACGGAACGTTTTCAAATTCGGTTCCGCGCAGGAGCCGTGTTTTTTCTTCATCCCAGGTCCAGGACAGGAATTGGAAGTTCCATTCCGGAGGCAGCGGCGTCATGTCTCCGTGCAGGGCGATATTTAAGATGTCCTGGTCCGGATAGGGGAAGGGTTCCGGGCGGCTCCGGAGCCATTGGAGCAGCCGGTGTTCCAGGTTGCGGCGGCGCATCTGGTCCAGATCCAGCACCAGGACGCCGGAATTGCAGTAGGAAAGGGGGGAGGAAAGGTAGTTGCCCATATATTCCAGATGGGGATGCATCGTTCCTTTTTCAATGCTCCAGAGGGCCAGGCCGTCTCCGGCCGCCGCTACGGAAGCTCCCCGCAAATCGGAAAAATACAGTTCGGCTACGTCTCCGGCCAGCAGGACATCTGCGTCCAGATAAACGATCCTGCCGTACTGCGGGAACAGGCTGCCGGCCATCAGGCGGGCATACGCAAGGGGGGAGTAGCGGTCCTTGTTGCCGTTTTGAAAGAGATGGCCGAATTCTTCCGGAAGTTGCAGGAAAGAAAGGGAAACCTGCGGAAAGGGGGCGGCAACCTGGTTCAGCTCCTGTATTATTCGCGCGTCCATTCCGTCGTGAACGATGTGAATGTCATAAAAGCGTCCGGAACTGGCGTGAAGGCAAAGGGTGTGAATGGCTACGCCCAGGGGCAGGCCCCAGCCGCCGGTGGCGGAAAACATGACGGGGATGCGTGATTTCTCCGGGGATGCGGGAACGGGCGGGGTTGTCATGGCATCGGGGAATTTCATGGGAAGGGTCTTGAAGAAGGGGCTGCGGGAAGGAATAGGCCGGGGAGGGAAAGAGCATGGAGGCTCCGTTCAGGCCGGAAAAGGGATGTCTGTTATTTGAAGAAGGGAGAATCTGAAGTCTTTAAATGCCGGGGCCGGGATTTTTGCGGGGGGTAACCGTTTTTCCCCGCATGGAAAATAATTTGGCGGTTTTCGTTCATTTGTCCGTTTCATGGTTCGGGGCGGCTTTTCGGGCATTCCTGTTCCTTTGGCGGTTCCTGCCGGGCGGAGAGAAGGGGCAGGAGCAGTCCGGCTGTTTTCCCTGCCTGGTACGCGCGGTCCGGAGGGGAGAAATGGAAGGGATCTATATATCTGCGCCCCTGCATGAAGTCATGGTGGTCTGAAAGAACCGCGCCGGGCAGGGAAGATGCCGCCTCGCGGACAATGGCATTAAAGGCGGTGATGATTTTCTCTTTTTCTTCATTCAGCGTGCCGTCCGGCCCATCCATGATGGACGTACTGATTGCCAGGATGAGGAAACGGCAGCGCTTGCTGAGCTGGGAGACGAATGCCATGTAATTTTTGCGGAAGTCATCCACGGAAATGGCGGAGACTTTATTGGTGACGTGGGAACCGAAGGAAACAATGACGGCTTCGTATCCGGCGGAGGGAAAATATCCTGCAAGAGTGGGGAGATAGTCCGGATCTCCGGGAATCAGCGTGGAGGAGAACAAGTCAATGTCTTCCTGAAGTTCTGAGGCAAGGGGCCGCCACAAATGCCGCATGACGGAACCGCCAATGAGCAGTATGCGCGCCTGCCCTTTTTCTGAATGAATGGCCGTAATCCAGTCGGTTTCCTCACGGTAATGGGGAGGGGCCGCCAATGTCCTCCATCGGGCAAGCATGCGTTCTTTCCAGCGTTTTCTTCTTTTCTCCAGCAGGCGGTGTATTTTCCCGGAACGCCTTCTCACCCACGTTTGGCCGAAAGGCAGCCGGTGGAGGACCTGTTTTCCCAGATTCCGGTAAGCTTCCGGGAAATCTTCTTCCCCGGAGCCGGGCAGGGGGCAGTATTGCAGCATATTGCCGCAAAAGTCAATGAATGGAAGGTTCAGCTTGCCTGCCAGCGTGCGAAGAAGGGCGTTCCAGGCTTCAAGGACGCCCGGTTCTTCCGCGTAGGGGTGCCGGGCGCTGCCGTAGTCGGAGGGCGGGGATGACAGGAGGATCAGGCGGCGCGTCTGTTTCCGCAGAAAGGCGAAAAGCCTGCAAAGCATATCTTCGGCGCTTTCCATGGGCCCGCCCCCTTCCCGGGGCTTTTCCATGAGCCTGCCGTTGGCCGGGGAAAGATGCAGGGGCGGCCACATGAAAAGAATGATGCTGTAGCGGGCGCCGGAAAGGCTGTGCTCCATTTGCCGCCACAGGCGGGGATGGTTGAGCGGGAAATTGAAGATGAGCGTGTCGGCGGCCAGTCTGGACGATTTCAGATGACCATGGTTTTTTGCCAGAGCGGAACTGCCGATCACCAGCATTCTGTCATTGCCGGGCAGGAGGTGGTCGTGTTGCTGGTAGGAATAGATGAACACGGGAAAAACAGCAGTTACAGGGATGATCGGGGGAGCTTCTTTGCAGAATAAAGAGTGTATCCGAGGATTTGGAGCGTGTCTATTCCGTTTTTGGAAAACCTCAGCCGGAACATTTTCCTTCTGGCGGTCTTGAACTTCCAGAAGCATTGAAGGAGGCGCAGGTAAATCCACCGTCCGGCCAGGGCGGCCTCAAGATAAGCCCTCTGTTCCCTGGGCATCCCGCAAACGTGTTCGGAAGTGATGTCCGCCTCCCGCCAGAGTTCCGCCCAATGCCTGAGCCGCCCGGCCGGCATTTCATTGTCCGGAAAAAGCAGGGGGACAATATAATTCATGTAGGCCGTGCGGTTGCTGCCCAGAACCCCTTCCCGGAGTTTTTCCCTGGTGAGCATCTCGAATACGGCGTAATAACTTGCGGGCCGGGTTTCCGCTTTCCGGTTGCGAGAAGAAACGGATTGGGGGCCGCCCAGCCCGTAGTGGTAGAGTTTTTCAGAGGTGAGGGCGACGCTGCGGCAGCGGGCGATGGCCCGGGAAACGTAAAGGGTGTCTTCTCCGCTGGTGAAGGAAGAAGGCAGGCGGACTTCCAGGGGGGCGGAACAGCCGGGGAGGAGCCGCCTGAACAATTTGCTCCAGACGACGCCGGTGATCCTGTCTTCCAGAAAGAGCCTGAATATTTCTCCTTTCTCCGTAAAGACGCCGTCGCAGGCGGTGTTTTCAATATGAAGGAGTTTTTTCTCAGCCATTCCGCGCGATTCTCCGCTTTCAGCCGGAAGGAAGGGGGAATAGGAACATTGGACCATGTCCGCCCCGCTTTCTTCCGCGAGCCGGTAGAGCCGTTCGTACATGTCCGGCTCAACGTAGTCATCCGGATCCGCAAAACCCAGGTAAGGCGCCGCAGCTGCCCTGATTCCCGCGTTACGGGCTTCCGCCCTGCCGGAATTTTCCTGTGTAATCAGGCGGAAACGACTGTCTCCGGAAGCATATTTCCGGACGATGCCTCCGGACCCGTCGGTTGAACCGTCGTCCACGCAGATGATTTCCAGGTTGCGGAGGGTTTGTGCCGCCAGGCTGTCCAGACAGCGCGGAAGAAGGGACTCCATGTTGTAGATGGGGACGATGACGGAAATGAGGGGTGAGGCATGGTCTGCTGTATAGGAAACGGGGTTATTCCGGAGCCATGAGCCGGGGATGAGTGCGTCATCCGTATGGTACCGGTCGCCTTCCTCCCTGTTGAACCAGATGCGCGGCGCGATGACGATTTTCTCCGCGTGTTCGTTGAGCCAGGCCGCCCACCAGGAGAAAGTGCTGTTGGCGATGATGTGGTGGCGGCAGTTTCGCATCAGTTCCAGATCGAAGTAGCCGGTGCCGCCGTCATTGATATCCACATGGACATGGGGCAGGGCGGGCCTCAGGTTTTGCCGGGCCCATTCTATGTCGTCCGAAAAGATGAAGTAACGCAGGGATTCCTGCGGAGTGCCTGCCGCCCGCAGCCTTCCTTCCATTTCAGCCATGCTCCTGAGGTAGTATTCCAGAGGCGGCGGAGAAAGGTAGGGGTTGGAGAGGTAATCCGTTCTGCGGATGTGCAGGGAAATGGAGCAGCATGAACGGATATCTTCAAGAATGCGGGCGTTTTCCGGAGTCAGGGGAGTTTTCAGACGGAATTCCCTGCAAAGCTGTTCCCGGCAGTGGAGGAAGTATTGTTCCGTCTGAAAATATCCCTTGAAATAGGTATGGCGGCGGGGAGGAGCTGCGAGACCGGGATCGAACCCGTGCCGTTTTTCCTCCCGGAAATGAGGATATTTGGGAGCGGCGAACAGGGAACGCAGGCAGGCGGGAATACGGGACTTGCGGAAAGCCCAGGGGGGAGGGCCTCCTTCAATGGGAAGGGAAACCCGGAAGTGATGGAGTTCGCAGACCCTCTTATCATCATGTTCATATGATGAGGTTTCCAGTCTTGCTTTTCCCCCTTGCCGGGAGAGCGCGAAGAGGAAGGCGTATTGGAACAGCTGGTTTCCCAGCCCTCCGAAAAGACGCATGACTATTATTTTTCCTTTTGCCATGTTCAAGCAGGGGAAGGGGTTAAAACGTGATATTCCTGCGTATTTCCTCCAGCTGTTCGCGTATTTGCCGCAGCCGTGCCCGGCCATTCCTCCTCCATGAGGGGACAGGGCAGAAATGGAGGAGCTTCCGGCGGATTCCGGTGTTTTTGCCGGCCCTCTGGAGCCTTCTTCCGAAGTCTGAAAAGCCGGAGGATTGCAACAACAGGCGGAAAGGAAGATGCAGGGAGGCTCTCCGGCACTCGGCGGCCGTGCAATGGGCGTTCAGGAAGTCCCGGATGATGCTTAAAGTATTTCCTGCTCCGGCGGGGAGAAAGGCATGCCAAGCAGCCTCAGTTCAAATGGTTCATGCTCTATAAAGCGGACGAGATGGCCGGCTTTTCTTTTCCAGAGATGACGTTGTTCATAAAACTCTTCAATCAGGGAAAGCCACCGGGGGATCATGGGCAGGATGTCGGCGGTTCTTTTCCGTATCTGGTGGTGGTTGCCCTGTTCATGCTGGCGGTAATGGTAAACGGCCTCCGGACAGAAGGAAATTTTTTCTGTCAGCGCGAGCACGAAATGCGAGAAGAGGCCGTCTTCACAGGGGTGAATGCCTTCCGGGAATTCCAGATTGTTTTTCAAGGGGAACTCCCGGCGCAGAAATATGCCGCAGGTGGGCAGGGCGGGGATTTTGTCCGGCGGAAACCTGTCGCAGAACAGCTTTCCCGCTACGGTCAAATCGCTTGCTCCGCGGTCCGAGGCGTCCAGAAGATGTTTGAGAAAGGCCGCGTCGATGAAATCGTCACCGTCAACAAAACACAAATAGCGCCCGGAAGCGTGCCGCATGCCCAGATTGCGGGCGGAGGAAACGCCCCTGTTTTCCTGTTCGAGGCAGAGGATTCTTGAGTCCTCCTCTGAAAAACGCCGGGCGATTTCCCCTGACGAGTCGGAGGACCCGTCGTTGACGATGATGCATTCCCACTCCGCAAGGGTTTGCCGGCGGATGCTGCTGATGCACTCTTCAAGATATTGTTCCTGATTGTAAACGGGAACGATGACGGAAACCTGGGGCTGTGGCGGGCGGGTTCGGGTCATGGGCGGGCCTGTTGAGGTTCGGAGGGGGAGCATGCGGCAAGGGCCCGCTCCAGATTGGAACGGGATTCCCTGTCAATATCCCTGCCCAGTTGGAGAAGCGCCTGCTGCATTTCTGCGTATTCCTCTTCCGTCTGCCTGATGGCGCGGAGCATGGCGCCGCCAAGCGTTTCTTCCCTGTAAAGGAGTGCGTTCCTGTCGTTGAAGCCGTAGAAGGAAGCGAATTTCTCATGGATGACCGGGATTTTCGCGAATCCGTAAACAAGCTGGGCGGAACCGGTGACGCCGGTGGTAGTGTAGCGGTTATGCGCCGGATTGCCGGGATCAAGCAGGGGCAGGAAATAGTCCGCCCGCCTCATGGCCTCGTACATGGCGGGGAAGTCGAGCTTTCCGGCCACATGCAGGAAGGGGCGCAGATGGCCGGGGATTTTTCCCAGCTCTCCTTCCCCCACGATGATGACGGAAAAGTTCCTGTACCCTTCATTGCAGACGGTTTCCAGCGCCTCAACCAGGAGTTCGTGGTTTTTCCGCTGTGCGGAGAGGGACCCTACGGTGATGAACACGGGTTCGCGGTTCCGGGGCGCAGGCGGGATTTCCCCGAAAAAGTGCGGATTAACCATCATGCCCCTGGGAAAGGAGCCCAGCGTCAGCAGCCGTCCCTGGCGGTCAAGTTCTTCTTCCCCGAACCGGGGGATATCCTTTAATTCATGTTCGACGGCCAGAAGATTGGCGAATTTGTCAAGCCCCGTCATGTGAAGGAAACTTGCCCAACCCGGAATGTCATAAAAGGCGGATGTTGATACCAGGATGGCTTCGTACCGGGTGAGGACGCGCGCTTTGGCCAGGCGCTTCCATGAAGTGCACATGGCCGTGAAAATATGGATATCGCCTTCCTTGAAACAACACAGGGGGGATTGCCTGGCCAGGCTGTGATGCATCAGGACATCAACGCGGTATCCCATGTCGAGCAGGTGGCGGCAGAAACCGGGGATGACTTCCCCGTGGCAATAGTTGGGTTCCAGAATAAGGATGGTACGGCCGGCCACTGGATGCCTGCGCCATGCGCGCATGCTTCGGCGGGCGTCCCGGTCATAGTCGGACAGGAAATCGCGCAGGAAAGTGCGCCATTTTTTACGCAGGTTCCGAAACGGAATACACATGGTCAGCAATCGGAGCATGACTGTCTGCGTATGAGTCATTGGTTTCATGGTGAAAAATTGCAGGAAATATAATGAATATCGCCTGACGCGGATGATGAATGGCCCTTGTTACCGTTCCGGGCGGTTTTTCCCCCGCCGGGTAAAAAAGAATACGTTGTGTGACGAGGGCTGAATACTTAATAAATTCATACTGAAAAGCAATATCAAAAAAACTCTTTGGCGCATGATGCCGGAGTATTCCTGACGGTTTGAATTTTCCGCCGTATTGCAGCCGTACCACAGCCCTCCGTTTCCGTTATTCCCGGGAACTTCCTTCGGGAGGCAGCCTTTGCATTTCTTTCCGGAAACAGTTTCCCTCTTCCGGTTGTTCCGTTTTTCAACAGATGGCGTTGCTGTTTTTTCTTGATGTGAATTTTCAATCCGGATAAAAAAGGATGCTTCCGCCATGAGCGTATCCGTTTCCATCATTGTTCCCTGTTATAATGTTGCCGCTTATTTGGATCAGTGTATGGAAAGCCTGGCCGGCCAGAGCATGGAAGATATCGAAATCATTTGCGTCAATGACGGTTCTTCCGACCGTACGGCGGAGATATTGCGCGAATGGCGGGACAGGGACGGCCGCGTCCGGGTAATTGACCGGAAAAACAGCGGTGTTTCCGCGGCGAGGAACAGCGGCATGGAAGCGGCTGCGGGAAAGTATATCGGTTTTGTGGACCCGGACGACGTGGTGGAGCGGAATATGTTCCGGCGCCTGTTTGATGCGGCCGTGGAAAAAGATGCGGACGTAGCGGTGTGCGGATACCATGAGTTCTGCGACTGCGGAGGCATGGATATGCCTGAAAGCGGCTGGTCGCCGTCAGCCGGGTTTTTCCCGGAAGAAAAAGCGGAGCGGTTCCGGCGGGGGACGCCCTGGAGCCGGTGCGCGGGAACGGTGTGGAATAAGCTGATCCGCAGGAAGCTGCTGGAAGAAAACGGTGTGCGTTTCGTTCCCGGATTGCGCCAGGGGGAGGATTTGTATTTCTGTTTGATGCTGTTGACTGTTGCTCCGCGGCTCCTGATCCTTCCCGACCGTTTGTACCATTACCGGAGGGAACGCCCCGGTTCCGCCTCCTGCGGGCGGGATCCCCGCCTGGGGGATTTCCGCATGGATTTGATGGGCATGTAATCTCTGGCGCGTTTCTGGGGGGAGCGGGGGCTGCTTGATTCACCCGCCGCCTTCGGTCTGGTGGACTACTGCATGGAGTTGATGCGCAGGCATTTCATCATGAAAGAGGGAGCTTTTTTCAAAGCGTCTCCGGAAGACCGGGAAGTTCTGCTTTCCGGCTGGAAAAAGTGGCTGGAGCTGGTGGGCGCGGAGAACGTCCTGGCCCTGTCCGTCTACTATGGGCAGAAGCACGATAAGGAGATTCAGGCCGCGAAAAAGGTCGCGGAGTATTACGGCGTCCGATCTTGCCGCCTTCTGCTGGATTGCCCCCTCCGGAGCAATTTTTTCTCTGCCCTGCATTCCCGCCTGATGTCGTCCCGCAAGGGGCGCCGGGGGGCTTACTATACCCTGAAAAGGCACCTGATGAAGTGAAAAGGGGGAGATTCCCCCCCTTTCCCTGCTGTTCCGGCGCCGCATGGGGTTGCGGAAAGGCGGAATGCCTGCCGGCATCCTACAGGCCCGTGTAGCACATCTGCTCTTTGAGCTGGGCCACCTGGAGGTCTTCCCCCAGATATTCCCCGATGGAGTAGCCGAAGAGCATGGCGGCGCCGGGGCCGTTGGCGGTGAGCATGTTGCCGTCCAGCACCACATTTTCATCTTTCACAATATGGGCGCCGGCTTCGTTGAGTTCCCGGTAAACGTCCTGGGCCGGGTAGGCCGTGACGTTCCTGTCCCTGACTAGGCCCGCTTTGGCCAGCACGATGGGGGCGGCGCAGATGGCGGCCACCAGCTTGCCCGCTTCATGCATTTTTTTGACCAGATGGATGACTTCCGGCGTGTCGCGGAGTACCCAGGAGCCCGCGCCGCCGGGCAGGATCAGGGCGTCCAGCTTGTCAGCATGGAGTTTATCCAGCATGGTGTCCGTGCTGACGGTTACTTCATGGGTGCTGACCACCTTGTCGGACTGGACGCCGGCAAGCACTACGTCCATGTTCAGGCGCCGCAGGATGTCCAGCGGAGCCATGAGTTCGATTTCTTCAAATCCGGGGGCGGCAAGTATGGCGACTTTTTTCATGGTTGGTAAGACAGGGGGAGGAAGAGGAACGTTCAAGGAAAAAAGCAGCATGTTCCGGTAGCCCTACAGGAGGAGAAGAACCGGGTTTTCCAGCAGGGTTTTGAATTCGGCAGCAATGTTGGAAGCCTTGCATTCCGGCAGAATGCCGGCGTTCACGTACAGGGTGACGGGCAGGATGAGTTTGGACACGGGGCGCCCCGCTTCAATGCCCGTTTTCGGCGTGGTGCCTCCTATGCTGATGATGCTGTGGGGCATTTCCGGCAGCACGGCGCGCTGGGCTGCCACGTTCACGCCGCTGTCGCAAAGAAGGATGTTGGGCGCGACGCTGCCCGCGGGGAGCGGGCCTGCCGCAGGGGCGGCCAGGCGTTCCATGGCGATGTTGTAAATCGTCTTGCCGGAGGCGTTTTCAATGAAGACGTATTTTTCCCCCTTGTCCAGCACCATGAGCAGTTCCGCGGCGGCGTCTCCGGCCAGCCATTCTGGCTCGCTGGCGCATGCTTTCACCGCCGCGCGCACCACGTAGTCAAAGAGGCTGTAGCGGCCGCCGATGAGTTTTTCGCACTGGACGGCGATGGGCGTGCTGATGGCGGCCAGGTAAGCCATGTTCGCCTCCAGGGAATACAGGTAAAAATTGTCTACGCGCGTGGCGTGGCGCGTGTCCCGGGGCGCCAGCGGGGTCTGCACCCGGCGGGCGGGGCCGTCCGCGGGGCGCAGGGCGGCCCGTACATCCGCGGCCATGATTTTGCCCCGGGGGCCGGTGCCGCGCAGCGTGGCGGGGTTCAGGCCGGCTTCCGCCGCCAGCCTGGCGGCCAGCGGGCTGCATATTGCGGACGGGCGCGGGGGGCAGCCGCAGACGGCTGCGCCGAATTCCGGCTGAAGCAGCGCAATGGGCGCTCCCGCCGCGGCGGAACCTCCCTCCGGCACCAGGATTTCCGTCAGGGTGCCGTCCTCGCAGGCCTGGAGCTCCACATGGGCCTTGTCCGTCTCAATATCGGCCAGATGGTCGCCGACTTTTACGAAGTCCCCTGTTTTTTTGAACCATCTCAGGACGGTGCCTTCGTGCATGGAGTCGGACAGGCGGGGCATTTCAATGG
>OLRV01002402.1_pt1 | contig 14427 bp, 14 predicted proteins | sample 1672421 | NCBI WGS metagenome assembly OLRV01 (sample SAMEA3136684, study PRJEB25190) | human gut metagenome | biome: human gut; feature: human-associated habitat; material: faeces | place: Austria | collected 2013
TTATATTTAATTTTATTATATTTCTGTAAGTTCACCGAGTGAACTTGCATTTTTTTGTTTTAGTTCACTTAGTGAACTGATAATTTTGTATTTTTATTTTTCAGTTCACCGGGTGAACTTTTCCTTAAAAAAGGTTCATTTAGTGAAACTTTCACACTCTGAAAGGCATTTTTTAGGGGTTCATTTGGTGAATTTCTGCATCACTTTTGCATAACTTTTTTTGTTCTTTTATTAACTCTAGAAGGCTTGTCTTTCTAAGTGTATATGAGATGTGTTAATCATCTCTATCCTGCCTTTAGTTTTCATTTTTGAAATATTCTTCTATTTTCTTAAAATCGCCTTCTAAATAATTATAGATTAAATTTTTTATTACAAAATATTTATTTTGGCCAGAATTACTTGCTTCCAGAGAGTGGAAAAAATATTTATCTAATCCACCAGCTGTTTTCCAAATAAATTCATCACTATCATTTAAAAACTGATTATTCCATTTTTCTTCTCTATATTCATAATTTATAATTAACTTATTTTCTTTTGAATTATCTCTATATTGAATATGTGATGAATATTTGCCAAATTTTCCATCTTGGTCTTTTAACAATAAAAAGTCTATAATTATTCCATTTTTCATATATGAATATATTTTAAACATATCTTTTATTCCCTGAAAATTATTTTCAATAAATATAATATATTCATTTACAGATTTTCTTACTACATCTTTTATATATCTCTCCAATTCATCTAATGAAAATTTTTCTATTACAATATCCGAAATCCAATTACTGGTATAATTTTCATTTATAACTTTGGGAATTTTCCATGGTAATTCATCTATACTATTTCCATATTTTTTGCAATAGTATTCTATCACTTGCAACATACATGATAAATACATATTACTACAAGAAATTTTAACTTCTGGTAATTTAATTTCTTGTTTTATAACTTTTTCTATATATTTTTCTTTAGTTATTTGATTCTCATTTGGCTCATAAAGGATTTTAGCCATATATTGTAATGCTTTATTCTTCAAAAGAATTAAATCAACAGGTAGTAATTCATTATAATTTGGGAAAAAGTTTTTGCAAATATCTTTAGAATACCCAAACATTAATGGATTTTTCATTATAAAATCCAAAATTTCTTCTTTTAAAATATTTTTACAGTCATTTTCCCCCAGTTGTCTATTTTTTACAATTTTTGATAATCTATCAATAAAAATTTTTTTACTTGTAATTTTTCCTCGAGAACTCGAACGATAATTAGTTCCGTATTCAAGCCAGTTTTCTTTAATGTCTAATAACTTTACATCATCATCATTATTTTTTTTAACAAAAAAACTATAGTTACTAAATGATAAAAAGTCTTTACCATCATCTGTAATTATTCCTACATCATTAATATCTGTTCCATGCTCAAATCTGTCTTTTAAATTCGGACAATATCTCTCTATCATATTTCTATATTCTACTAAGATATGTTTTGCATATTCTTTTTTATAGTTTAATATACTACTATACTGTGAATCTTTTATATATTTTTTAAACCATTCCAATGCCTCTTTTGTTTCATTGTTATTATTCAGTTTAACTAAAGATTTTTCTAACTCTTCTCCTTTTTTTTCTTGCAATTCTTCGCATAAAAATGTAATAATGTAATACAATAATGGTCTATAATACATTTCTAAATAAACTACTTCATCTTTATCTGTACTTTTTATTAGTATATTGTTTGCATACAAATCTTTTAATTTTAGAGTAATTTTGCTTTTATTAATTTTTTTATCTAATTCGCTCTCTTTTATACTAATAAATCTATTTTTATCTACCTGTGCATTTATAAACATATCTCCTATTATTCTTAAAATTTCTAAAAATTCCTCTGTATCAAATGAATTATTTATAGATGTCAATTCTATATATTTTTCAAAAATTAATTTTTCCTCATATTCTTTCGGTATCATCCTATTATTATATGTTTGAAATATAATTTTAAATAAGAATCCATTATTAACATCATTTATCAATCTTTTTCTTGTATCTTCTTCAACTATAACATTATAAAATTTTGAATACTTTTGAATAATTTGTTCTTTCTGATTTTTATTGAACTTTTGTAATTCTATGCTCTCTTTTTTCATAATGCTAAAATTAGATTTTACACCTCTAATACTCTCAAACATTTCTTCATAAGAGCTTCTACACGAAAAACATACTTTTATATTTGAAAAATCTTTTATACTATCTAAAAAATTATCTATTTCTATAATTGGATTCTTAAAAGCTATTAATTCATCTATTGCATCTATAAAAATTACAATTTTCTTATTAGTCTCATTTGCAATTGAATCTATTCTTTCAAATATCTGCCTAGATGATAATTGTTCTGAAAAATTCATATTAAAGTCTTCAGCAATATTCTCTATTATAGGTTTATTTATATAACATGAATTATAAAATAATACTATATTTCTTTTCATTTCTTTTTCTACTAAACTACATATTTCATTAGTCTTTCCTGTTCCCGATTCTCCCTTTAAAAGAAATATTTGGGTATTTGAATCTTCTAAATATTTCTCAAAAGATTCTATAACCTCTTCTCTTTGTACATATATCTCTGGTATATATTTATTATCTCTTAATTTATCCAATTCACTCTCATTGATTTTACTTAACACTTTATATAAATTTTCTTCCGAAAAACAAATGATATTTTTTAAAGCTTCAAATCTATATCTCAAAGACTCTTCCATTGATTTTTTTATGTTTATGTCTAGCTCATTAGTTTCATCAATTTCTTCTTCTGTAAAAGTATTATAAATTTTAAATTCCACCCCATTGGTTAAAACTGTATATGGCACTATACCTTCTATCAATTTAGAATACGATAATGCTTGCTTAAGATCTTTTTCATCTAATTTTTTATCACTCCTCTTTAATTCAAATAACATAAAAGGATTATTGTTAAATTTAACCAATATATCCAGTCTTCCATTAAAACTTATATCTTCTTTTGGTAGTAATCTCTTCCCTAAGCATAAATTAAAACTTTCTTCAAAACTTAATTGTTCACTATCAAATCCTATACTATTTAGAAATGGAATAATAATTTTATTTTTTACCTCTTCTTCATTCATTTTTAACCTTCTACTTTACTTATATTTTATTATTTTTTTAATTTCTTCTAATACTTCCATCGTATCTTCATAACTAATATCTTCTGCATAACTAAACTTACTTTGATAATTCTTCCAATATTCTTTCAGAACATCACTTTCTTTTATAACTTCCATTATCTCATCTATATTGTTTAATTTGTCTGTAGATTCTCTATATTTAAATTTTTCTACAATAGCTTGTCCCAGTAATTCTTTATCGAAATTTTGTTGTTGTGTAGTCCAAAGTATATAGATATCATAAAAGTCCCTTGCTCTTGTTGTATCAACATTTCTCGATATAATTGTTTCAAATTTATCTGCTATAACTGTTTCCATATTATATGCAAGTATTTCTATTGAACGATCTTCAAACATCAAACCAAATTTATAATTTACTTCTTTAGGTACAATTACATCCCCTGTTGTTATATCTAATTTCATTGGTACAACTAATTTGTCAAATTTGGCATTCAATGAAACTCTATATCCTCCATATTCATCTTCTTGTCTTATTTCTTTTATATTTGTAAATTCAAAAGTTACTCCATCATCTAAATCTATATTGAATATTTCATTTAATATATTTTCTAAGTTGTCTTTTTCTAAATCAAAGCCTTTTATTGTTGCATCCATATCTAGTGTATTTCTCATATCTATTCCAACTATAGCTGTTATTAACATTCCACCTTTTAATACAAATTTGTATTTATAATTAGATACTGAAATTCTTTCTAATAATCTTTCGAGCATATAGTTTTGCAAAATAATATTTTCATTTACATTAACTTTTGATGACATATTTTTTATCCATGCTTTTAATTGTGCTCTATTTTTAGCTATCATAGCAACACCTCCAAGTATTTTCTTATTTCATCTTCTATATTAAATAATTTTGCATATTTGTGTAATCTAATAGAGTTTCTATCTTTTCTTTCTACATATCTTTTCATTGCATCTGTAAATAATGCTATTTCTATTCTCTTTTTATTTCTAATAATGTCACAAATTGTTCTTTCTAAATCGTATACTTTGATTTTATTTCCATAAGGTGTTTTCATTTCTATAATTCCTATTTCGTATAATTCATCTTTTAAATAAAAAAAGTCATAACTTTTATCTTTTAATAATTTTGTATTATAGTAACTTGGTATTGTTAATTGATACTTTATTGGTGTTCTATCACATAAGTCATGAAAATATAAAGCAGTTTCGTGAGAAAATATTCCTTTTCTACAGATAGCTTGTGTAATAAAATATTGGTCTTCAAATGTATCTTTCCCTATATATGCTCCTCTTGCAATTCTTTCTATTAACCCTTTCTCAATCATTCTTGTTAGTACTTTATTGTTGATTCCTAATTCTTCTACTTGATATGTTTCAATCACTCCATTATTCTTTTTTAATAATTTTTCTACTTTTTGTATATCATCCATAATTTCTTTCTCCTTTGCCGTTTTCGTTCGTAAATATTGTATCATTTACGAATGAAAACGGCAAGTGTTTATATAAAATTTGCTAAAAATATTGCTTTATAATAAAATTTCTATTATAATTTTATTATATGATTGAGAATGCTTACTTCGGTAAACAGTTATGATTTAGAATGTAGCTTATATAGAAATGTATAGGCTACAGTTTTTTATTATTAAAAAATTGCCGTTTTTACTCGTAAAATTTATATTATTTACGAATCAAAACGGCAATATTTTATTTTTAAAGATAAGTTACTATGTCTTCAAATATATCATATCCACTCTCACTATTGATATGCCCGGCATTTGGTATTAAAACTTGCTCTGTTGCAACTGTATCTGCGAAATCCTTTTCTACTTCATATGTTACATATGGATCATTATCTGAATAGAAACAAATAATTTCGTTAGCATATTGCTTTATATCTTCCAAGTTATCAAAATACATTGTTTCATTTACATTATCATATTCTTCATTTATTCCTAGATAGTTATTAAATCCACATACGAAAATTAACTTCTTAACTTTCAATTTATTTTCAACTAGAAATTTTGATATAAATATTGGTGCAATACTATGTCCTATAATTGTTGTATTTTCATTTATAAGACCTAAATCTAAATAATATTTTAACAACTTACTCCAATTTTCATAATTTTGATATCCTACTCCAATTGGAAAATCTGGTACATATACTTGTTTGCCATCTGTTGCTATAAAATCTTGCAACCAACTAAACCAATTTCCAAAAGGGCTTCCAAATGATCCATGTATTATAAAATAATTTTCCATTTACTTTCACTCCTTCTTATATCTTAGAATTTATAATTAGCTATTATATCTCCATCTTCATTATAAATTGTTGAATCAACATTAGCCATATATAAAACTTGAAAGTCTGGATTGTCTAATGTATATCCCGCTTCAATAGCCCAATCAAATTCATCAATAACCGCTTTCTTAACTTCCATATTATTACTATCATCAATTAACTGACAATTAATTCTAATCCAATTTTCATTATCATAAGCCACAATACAAACATTGTTATTTTCAGCAATTTGCTTAGATACATTCTTTTGTTTATTTGTAATTACATATATTTTGTTATCAAACAAAATTGGATCTCCAAATGGTCTACATCTCGGTTTATCTCCATTGACTGTACTTACAAAATTAACCTTCGTTTTTTCTTTAAAAAAAATATATGTTTCATTCATATTTATTAATCTCCTTTCAATTTTACCGCCTCGAAATGAACACGGTTAACTTTTAATTTGTTTTCTATACATTTTTATTTAATTCATAATTTACACTTAAAATATTCTCTTGCTCATCCACCTTAACATGCATTTTGAAATTATAATTATCATCTATTAAACCTTTTATAAAAAAACTATCTAAAACTATAATATTAGATAGTATTTTTTCTTTTTGTAATAATTCTTGTATCTCAATCCACTCTGATGTATTCTCTTCAAATTCTTGTGGTTCTCCTTCACTCTCAGTTGCAAGAAATACATCAAAATCAAATATTCTATTTGGATATTCAATTATCATATTTCCTTTATACTTTAACTCTTTAACATCCAGCCCTGTTTCCTCTTTCATTTCTCTTATAGCTGTTTGCTCTGAAAACTCTCCTTCTTCAATTTTACCACCAGGTATGTCATAATATCCATCTTTGTTTCCTTGTTTATATTTAGTTGCTACCACCATGTTGTCTTTTATCAAATAGCATCTTACTGCTTTTCTTATAGGTTTATCCATTTAAAACTTCTCTCCAATCTAATTTTACAATATCTTTTATTTTCAAATTATTCTTTCTCATATACTCTTTTACTTTTAAATATCCATAAACATATCCTGTTCTTACTGGCATATTAGGTATCTTCGTTTTTGCAAACATATAGAAAAAATCATACATCATATTATTTTTATCTAATTTCGTTTCAACAACTTTATCTATAGTTTCTATATTATTTTCTACCCATTCAACTGTCGTATTAAGAACAATTGTATAATAGCTCTTTTGTTTATTAGGTACTATTTCTTCTGAAAAACTACATGCTATCCCTTCAGTAATAAATCTTTCTCCAATACACATTTCAAATATATCATGTTTTATTTCTTTTTCTCTAATCCAATGTGTGTATTCATGAGCAAGTAGCTTTTTTATGTTTTCTTCTAACTCTAAAGTTGATTCTAGTAGTATAACAGTAATATCTTCATTTTGATATTTTGTAGAATATATTGTAGTGGTATCTAGTCCTATAATTACATATACTTTCTTATTAATATTCTTATAATCCAGTATTTTCCCTAACTCATCTATTATATCATTCAAAAGTTCTTTCAAATTAATACCTTTTAAATTAGAAATCGTATTTAGCAATATATTTTTATATTCACTATCTTTTATTATATCTTCCATTTTACTTCTTTCTATTCTCTTTTGAAAAAAATATATATCGTTTAAAAGATTATAATTATTGTTAATATAATTTCTTATTGATTTTTCGATGTCATTTGTATTTTCATATTCTTCAAAAAAATTTTCACACAAAAGACAATAATTCATATTATACCTCCATATACCATTGTTTTAAAGAATCCTATTTTTTTGCCTTTATAATCTATTATATATATAATTCTAGTATCTGCAGTATCCTTTATATCACCAATTTTTTCACATTTATAATTATTTAAAATATATTCTTCAATAACATTTAAAATGTTAAAATACATACATCTAACTTGTACATGTTTTCATTAAACCTTGGATTAATTTTTGTGTTTCCACCTACCATTTAAGCAATTACTTTAACCCCAAAATTTTGATATTTTTCTTTACCCAATCTGCGCCTTTTTGTCCAAAAGTTATAATCCTTGATAACATATCAAAATCAAGTATTATATGTCTTGTTTTAGTTCTAGCACTGCCACACACTCCACGTGTGTGGTTGCTTTCCTGTAGATTTAGTTTACCTACATTGTAGCTTGTCTGTAGATATTCTTTATAATTGATAATATTATCGTTTTTTAATACAAATGTTATTGCATGTGGATCAGCATTTTCATTTCCATCATATCCACCAACAATGACTTGTTTTATCAAAATTTCAAAAGCATCTTTATCAAATTCTGCCACAATATCTCCAGTTTCAAGAAATTTCCTTATTTTATTTAAACTAAGTTTTCTGTTAGTGTTATTTCTTTCATCTAACATTAACTTTTCTTGTTTCATATTTAATTGTTCAATTTGGGCTTGTAGCTTTTCTTTTCTCTCTAAAAATGTATCTCTATCTATGGCGTTATCTAGGCTTAAATCAATTAGTTTATTCATTTTTGAATTCAACTTTTGCTTTTCTACATCAATATTTTCTATTAACTTATCTGATGAATTTTCAGTTATTATGTTGTTTATTCTGTTAATAAACTTCTCTACAATATCGCCTTTATCACTACACAAAATTTTATAAGCCTCTACAAAACAATTTTCAATTATTGTTTCTTTAATCGCTTTACATTTTGGACATTCTGTTTTTCCTCTTTTAACAAATTTCATACAGTGCCAAACTGGTGCTGCATTTTTGGTTCCAGAATTCCAATTTCTTCTTGTTAAAACTGTTCCACAAAATCCACAATAAATTCTGCTACTAAATGGATATTTTCTACTATAATTACCTTTTCGTTTTCCTTTTTCTCTTGAACCAGCTCTTTTTTCTAGTATCTGTTGAACTTTATCAAATAGCTCTGGCTCAATTATTGCTTGATGATGTTCTTTTATGTAATACATATTTTCTTCTCCCATATTTACAACTCGTTTATGAGTTATAGGGTCTGTTGTGTACGTTTTACCTTGTAATACATCACCTTTATACTTTTCATTTTTTAGTATTCTTCTAACTGTTGAATCACTCCAAACATTTAAGCCTTTTGGTGTTTGATATTTCATGTTTGTTAGTTATTTGGCTATAATACTTGAACCAACACCTTGTGCATATCTGTTGAAAATGTATTTAACTATTTCCGCTTCTTCCTCATTTACAGATATACTTTTACTTTCCTTATCATAAGTATAACCCAAACAGCCATTATATCCAATTAGCTCTCCTCGTTGTTGTTTCATTTTTAGTCCTAGTTTTACATGTGATGATATTGTTTCACTTTCTTGCTGTGCAACTGAACTTAATATAGTTAATAGTAATTCTCCTGCCATTTCTAGAGTATTAATATTTTCTTCTTCAAATAGAATAGCTACATTCTTCTCTTTTAACATTCTTACATATTTTAGAGTATCTAAAGTATTTCGTACAAATCTTGAAATTGACTTTGTTAATATTAAATCAATTTTACCATTTAAGCTGTCTTGTATCATTCTCATAAAATTACTACGTTTATAATCTTGTGTTCCTGAAATTGATTCATATGCATAAACTTCTACAAATAACCATTCATTATTTTTATTAATTTTTTCATTGTAGTATTTTACTTGTGATTCAAAACTATTTAACTGGTCCTCTGAATCTGTACTTACTCTTGCATACGCCGCTACTCTTAATCTTGTATTTATTTTTAACCCTGTAGCTCTATCTATTCTTCCTTGAATTTTCTCTATAACTTGAACTTCCATTAATCCTCCATTCTATTAGAGAGAACCCTGTTTGGATTATACACTTTTGTCCTTATAAAATCAAATTTCTATTTTGTCTAGTTTATATTCCTTTATAATGTTCTCTTTCGCTTGTTTGTAAATTTTCTCGTTTATTAGTTTGTTTTTGAATAATTTGTTTAAAAGTGTTATTTCAATACTTCCGTATAATAAGTTGGTATCTATTTTTTCTTTAAATAAATCAGCATTTATCTTTTGTTCTTTTTGAATATCCATAGTATGTAGCCTTATACATCATGTATATTTTTAGCAATACTTATAATGTATTCCTTTAAACTATGTTTTGGTATTCCATTAAAGTATTTTTCAATTTCATCTTGTGTGAATGAAACTCTAATGTTTTTTTTAAATTACTGATTCATTTAAGAAAAACATTCCATTATTCTTTTTACAAAATAAATAATTTTGCTTTATCTTTTTAGCAACACTTTCTGTTATTTCACACCTAAAATGTTCCATTAAGTAACATATATTTTCTTGATTATGCTTATCTAGAAAGCTAATTTGCTCTGCCGACACCACTGACAACTTTTTATTATTTACCATTTCTTGTAATTCTGGAATTAAATAATTCAATCTCAAATATTTTTGGAAAGTTCCATTAGCAATCTTCTTATCTTTGCAAATTTGTTTTCTGTCGTGATTATATTTCTCATAATATTCTTTATAAGTTTTAGCAATTTCCATAGGTGTATCACCTGATACATTTGCTGTATTTGCAGATAAATCTGTTGTATTTTCTGATACACTTTGTGTATTAAGAATTTCTTCAAATACTTCTTCTTTATCAATGTATAAAGCCTCTAGTAATTCGTCTATTGTTATAAATTTCTTATCTGCTAGTTGCAAGACTTGAACAATTGGCATCCTTTCTTGATCCAGTCTTTGCTTAGCTTTTAAAATCTCCTGTTTTTTGTAATAATTCATCATTACTTCGTTTGTCTTATCAATATACATAATACTTTACCTCCATAAAATAATATTTTGAAAAACAAAAAAGCAAGAAAAAAGAGCTAGATTTCTCTAACTCAAATTTCTCTGCTTTCAATTTTTCATATTAAAATGATACTACCTTATTTTTATATAGTCAATGAATGATTTTTGAAACAATTTTGAAATTTTAATACTTAATGTTCTAGTTTCAAATAATCTAATTGCCTTTTTATAATGTTTCTATTGCTTTTTTTATGTTGTTATTTTTTATATTTATATCATTTTCGCATTCTATAACACTTATTTTTCTATATTTATTATAATATTTTTCTAATCTATCATTTCTTTCTATTGCAAGATTAATGTCTGGTAATCTTGCAATATTATTATCATTTGAATATAATTCAGGATATTTTTTAGCTATTGTTTGTAAAAAAATAATAGCATCATATTTTGTTACAATTTTATCTATGCTCATACCATGTTTTTTTAGTATATTTTCTAATTCATTCTCCGTTATAAACTTTAAACTATCTAATGGCGAACCATCAAATATTACAATGGTATTTTTTTCATTATCATACTTTTCAAAAATCTCTTTTTCATTATTTATTTGTGTTTTTATAATTAGTTCTATAAATTCCAATTTTCCAATTTTTTCATAAGCTATTCCAGTTTTTATTAAATTTGTTGGTACTTCATCAATTACTATAACTTTATATCCTTTTGCACTCAAATAATTCTTTATCATTTCTAATGATGTAGTTTTTCCAGCACATGCACCACCTGTTATAAGTATACTTTTCATGTAACCCACTCCTCTCAAAAACTATTTTTATTGGATTATATCATACTGTCAATTTATGTCAAATTTTTTTATCTTCTTCAACACTACTATTTCTTAATGTTTCAGGCTATAGTATATATCAATTAAAGTTTTTAATATCTAAAAAATTAAATTACTCACCAAATTATTGCTTTTTTACTAATACACTTATTGTATTTATTGATACTTATGGTGTATTTTTATTTTGTTTTTTTGTACTATTTTTATACTATACCACAGTTATATTAAGCATTTCAGCACATAATCTACGTTCTGCATTTTCTCTGCATTTTTAAATTTTTTAAGAGTACTAGAAAGCTTGTCTTTCTATGTGTTTGCGTGATGCACACTGCATCACTATCCTGCCTTTAGCAATAATTAAGATACTAAAACAATTTAAATTTGCAACATATCAATCTCCCTTAATAAGACGGTCTCTAATTCATTACTAATAAAATAATTGATATTACTAAATAATTTCTTTAGTTTTAATTTTATATCTGAATTATTATAAAATATGTTTCTTATATTCTCCATTTTTCTTGTCAATGGTAGTCTTTTATCTAGATAATCATATAAAATATCTATACATTGTTGAACCGCATTAGGGTTTATCTTATCTATACATTCTATTATTCGACTATCTTGCTTAACAACAGGAAAGTCGTTTATAGTAATTGCTTCTATTATAAATTTGTACATCAATTTTTCTACTAATACTCTATCATACTTTATAATTTCATTTAAAAGTTCATTACTTGAACATATACATCCCCACCCATCTGTTAGAAACACAAAAACTTTAGTTAAGTAATATATATATTTCTCTAAATTAATTTTCTTTATCAATTCTAGTATATCTTTTACTTCTTCCTTATTATTTCTTAATGTATAACTATCTGAAATTATTTTTTCCATAAAGAAATCTATAAGTTTTTCCTTTTTTTCAATTGGTATAGTGTCATCATTTAAGAACTTTTTTATTTGAGAATATTCTTTTAATTCTGTAGGATTATCTTGATAATATGTTAACATTTGATTTATATCATTAAAATTTACTATCTCCGTATTTTTTTCTTTCTTATCATATTTATTTCCAACATCATCTTTATATTTAATTATTTTATTTTCATCCAATACTTCAATGGCCTTTAAGTATAATTCATCATCAAATATCGTAATAGTTCCTTCAAAGCTATTAAGAATTTCATCATTATATTCTTTCCAACTGATTTTACCTTCGTAATAAGCATTTTCTACAAGATAAACCGCTCTTTTGAAGCTTAACGGTTTTTCTCCTTTCAACATTTGGTCTATCTCATTAATAGCAATATTAAAATGTGTTTGAATATGAGTAGGCACCGGTTGAGTCAAAGCATTCCTGCTTCGCTGAAAGTCATCTCTACCTTGCTCTAAGCTATAAAATTGAGCATTTAGCTGAGAGAAGAAAATAAATGGCAATATGTAAATTAAATATTTCATTTGATTCCTTATGATTGTCAAATATACAGAATCTTTTGAAAATAACCTTATTTATTGTTTAAAACCTTTGTTTTTACCTATTTCAGATTTAATAATGGGTCTTTTATAGTAGTTTGTAGCCTGTTTCAATTCTTGATATTTCTGTTTGAACTAGTCAAGGATATTCTGCCCGTTGATAGTTAGTTTTAATCTATCAGAGTCCTTGTTCTTCTTAAATAGCTGCAATTTGGCCTCCTGTACACTGAATGATTGGTCATATTCGGGCAAATGAAGTTTACCGGTAAACGTTAGGAATTCGCTGTTAAAAAGCCTCTTGATGCTATTTGTAGCCAATCCGATACCTTTACATAGCTGTGCTTCCGCAAGCGTTCACTTAAATGAGAAAATACGCCAAGCAATAGGCTTATATCGTCCTGCGCTTTATAAGGTTTCCGTTAGGTTCTTCGCTGCCTTTCTTCACGTAAAATAATACTTTGGATGTTGACCTCATAACTCAATGTTTTTTCTGGTTACAAAATTAGTTATCATTGAGTTATCTGAGGGTATGCAAAACTACGCAAGACTCTGAATAAAAATCCATTAGCAAAGAATATGCATCGCTATTCAAGTAACGAGATAGTAACAAAACTCCTACTATATTCTGCCTAAGTATGCTTTTCAGTCTTTTGTATTATAAAGCAAAACAGAGCGTAACGAACGATGGTTCAGCTAATTCGTTACACTCTGCTTAATTTTACTTCCTACTTAGTTGTTTATTTTAACAACATACAAGTTTTCAACTCTTTTCTCAGAAGAAGGGAGAGCGGAAAAACTTTTCAAGGAAGGAATAATCCGTTAAAAAACGGAGAGAGAATTTATTAATTCGGGATTGTAAATTGGGGGAATATCGTTTTTTAATTACCTTTGACTTTTGAAAAAAGAATAAAAACCAATAAACGGGTTTAAAAGCTAATTGATTTTGTTTAAATAAAACTGTTATTTATGAAGTTATTAGAAGGAAAGACCGCTCTTATTACAGGGGCCTCCAGAGGAATCGGTAAAGCAGTGGCATTGGCGTTTGCCAAACAAGGTGCTAATATTGCGTTCACAGATTTACGATATGATGAAGGGGCACAAGCTACTGAAAAAGAAATCGAAGCTTGTGGAGTGAAAGCTAAAATGTATGCCTCCAATGCTGCTGATTTTGCCCAGACTGCCGCTACTGTAGAAGAGATTGCAAAAGAATTCGGCCGGATCGATATTTTAGTAAACAACGCCGGTATTACTAAAGATACTTTGTTGATGAGAATGACGGAAGAACAATGGGATGCTGTGATCAATGTAAACTTAAAATCCGTATTCAATTTTACCAAGACCGTTTCTGCCGTGATGCTGAAACAAAAATCCGGTTCTATCATCAGCATGAGTTCTGTTGTAGGGGTTAGTGGAAATGCGGGCCAGGCCAATTATGCTGCTTCTAAAGCCGGGATTATCGGATTTACAAAGAGTGTCGCCAAAGAATTGGGCTCCCGTAATATCCGGGCAAATGCGGTGGCACCTGGCTTTATTATAACCGATATGACCGCTCAGTTACCGGAAGAAGTACGAAAAGAATGGGCTGCAAAAATTCCGTTGAAAAGAGGAGGGACGCCGGAGGATATTGCTGATGTATGCTTGTTCCTGGCTTCTGATTTGTCCAGGTATGTTACCGGGCAGGTTATACATGTATGCGGGGGAATGAATATGTAATTTAGCGAGGAGAATATCTCAAAAGTCGAATATAACATCGATTTTCAAACTATTTTGAGGTAAATCGGAATGCTTTTGAGATATTCACCGCTAAAAAAAGAGGGGGTCGATGTATTTTAAGTCTCTTCAAATTTGTCGTATACAGGTCCG
>OLRV01002404.1_pt1 | contig 14414 bp, 10 predicted proteins | sample 1672421 | NCBI WGS metagenome assembly OLRV01 (sample SAMEA3136684, study PRJEB25190) | human gut metagenome | biome: human gut; feature: human-associated habitat; material: faeces | place: Austria | collected 2013
CTTTAAAAAAGAATAATGTTATTGCAAGTAAAGTTCCTAAATGTAATGCTACATCAAAACTTTCTGGAATGTTCCAATTAAACATCCATGGTATTAATTTTAAATGTGCTGAACTTGATACTGGTAATAGTTCTGTTAATCCTTGAACTATTCCTAAAACTATTGCTTGATATATTTCCATATTTTTTATAATGTTAATCTTTTTAGATTAACACTCTCCTTTCTTTTGCTTCTTTTAAACTTTATATATTTCTCTTAATATATTATATATTGTATTTTTTATAAATTCTGCTGATGTTGTTGGTGCCACTTTTCCTGGTAATGATAATGCCCAAACAAATTTCAAATTTCTATCTTTAATTGCTTTTTTGTCAATTCCACCTGGATTTGAAGCTAAATCTATTAACAATGTTTCTTTTTTTACATATTCTAATTTTTGTTCTGTTAAAATAATATGTGGAACTGTATTTATTATTATATCAAATGGTCTTAAATTTTCACCTAAATTATTAATATTTAATGATTTATGTCCATATGCTTCTATCCATGCCAAATCTTCATCTTTTCTTGCTGCACATGTTACCTTTACTGATAATCCAGCAAGTTTTCTTGCTAAGACTTTTCCAATTCTTCCAAATCCTAATATTAAAACTTCACTTCCATGTAAAATTCTATTTGTATTTTCTATTGCTACTTGAATTGTCCCTTCTGCTGTTGCAATTGTATTTAATACTGCTAATTCTTCTCTTTTCATTATATCAATAATCTCTATATATTCATCATTTGCCATTTCATATACTTCTGGTAAAATAGATCCTGCTATAAGAACTTTTGCATTTATATTATGCATCATTTCTCTAATAGTAATTTCTTTATCACTAAATGGCATATTTATTGTATTTCCATTACTTGAAAATGGTATTGGTCCAATTACTATTTCTACATCATCGATTGCTTTTCTTATTGTATCACATTGAATAATATTTTTTTGTCTTCTTATTTCTTCAGATTTCTCTAATCCATATACATATACTTCATTTCCATCATTAGCAAGCATTATTGCTAATTTTGCAATTCTTAAATCTCCACCTATTACTGCTAATTTATTTTTCATAATCCCTCCAAATTAAATTTATATTATATATTATATTTAATTTGAGTTTTTTTATGAATTTTAATTTTCTTTTTCTATTTCTTGAGTTTTCTCAATCCTTGTTTTTGGATTTTTCTTTTCTATTTTCAAATCTGCAAATCCTATTTTTTTTGTTATTTCTACCATTTCCTCTAAATGCTGTTTTGCCATTAATTCTTTTTTAGTTAACTTATGCTCTTTTTCTTCTTCAAAATCTAGGTTAAATGGTATTGATAATTTAGCTATTATTATTGCAAAAGTCGTATCTTTTCTGATTTTTTCTACAATTCTTTTTGGAGAATCTTGTATTGCTACATTTGCATATTGTATTGCTTTTTCTTTATCATTTTTTAATATATAAATTTTAGCTAATTCCAAATATGCATCTGCTCCTAATTCTTCATCATCAACTATTTGTAGCAAATAATTTTCTGCTTCTTCTAATTCTTTATACATTATTGCAATTTCTGCCAAACTATATTTTGTATTACATATTATAGTATTTAATTCCGCTGATTTCTCATAATATAATTTTGCACTAGAAAAATCATTTAACATTGTATATACAATTCCTAAATTGTAATTTAATTCAAAACTTGTTGGATTATATTTTAATGCTTCATTATAATAGTTTGCTGCTTCTTTATAATCTTCTTTTTCTATTAACAAATCTCCTAATGCTATTGTTGCTTCTGGATAATCTGGCTTTTTGTTTAATAAGTTTGTTAATGTATCTATTGCTTCATCTTTTTTATCTAAATCTGTTAATAATGTTGCTACTTTAAAATATGCATCATATTCTTTTGGATTAATACTAATTACTTGCGCATATTCGTCTACAGCTTTTCTTTGTCCACCTTCTTTTTCATATAACATTGCTAATATTTTATGCCCATTATAACTTTCTGGATTTTTTGTTACTATTTCTATTAACATTTTCTTAGCTTGTTTTGTGTTATCAAATAATAAACATATTCTAACAATATTTATATTTATAATTTCTGAAATATTTCCAGTTGCTTTTGTTATTAAAATAACACCTATTGGAACTACTATTGATAATAAATATACTATTATTTCTCCAAAAACATTCATTTTTTGAGTATCATTATAAACCATTATAAATTTTATTGCTATTCCGAAGTGCCTCTATTGCAAGTATTGTTACATATTTTGTATCATTTTCTTTTATTAATCTGTAAAAAATATATACAAATAGTGCAAATGCTATAACCGAAAATATTAATGTTTCTACTAACATCTTTTTTCTCCTTTATTTTATATTTAATGTTGTCTTGGGTTATTTCCCATATATTGTCCTTCTATTTCTTCATTTGCATTTGCTATTTTTTCATCAATATCTTTTCCATCTGCTTTTTTTAATTCTTTTACATATCCTTCCACAGATACATTACATTCTCTTGCTGCAACTTTTATTTTATTTTCTACCTCTTTTGCAATATCAATAATTGATTTTTCATCACCTTGTTCTTCTACTAATTCTTCAACTGTTTTTCCTGTAACATCTTTTAAATCCTTATATGTTAAATTTGTTTCTGGAATTTCAGTTTCTTCATCAGCTATAACTCCATTTTCAGTTTGGTCTTTTTCTTTCATTACTTTTTTTGCACCATGTATAAGTTCATCTTGTGCTGTTGGATTACCTGTAATATCTTTTCCTGAACGATCTAATCTTTGTCTAAGTTCATAATCTTCTACTCCATCGCCATTGACATTTCCTTCTCCTTCAAGTCCTGTTGATCTTCCTAACATTTCTTTATGTCCTGCTAATTCTTTTCCACAAGTCATTACAGTAACTGTTTCCATATCAATTTTTCCATAGTTTTCTGGATCCATTGTTATTGCAATTTTTTGATTTGGTACATTTTCTACTGGCAATATTGTCATAGGAACTTTTTGTTTTACTTCATTACCATTTGCATTAACACTTATTATTGGCTCATAATTTGTTCCTGATCTTTGAACACTTTCGTTTATTTTCCATTTTTCTACTTTATCTCCATTTTCACCAATCTCTGTAGATTTTTGTAGAATTACGAAACTACTCATTGTATCAGAATATGCTACTGCATATTCTGATGAATTTTCAAATACACTTGGCATTCTTTCTTGCAAATGTGGATCTGTAATTTTTCTAAAACAACTTAATTTTAAATCTTGTCCTTCACTACTTAAATCTTTTTCCACTTGTTTTTGCTCATCATCTCTATTTTCTTCATTCTCTTCTTTTGATGTTTCATCTTTTTCGTCTTTTTCTTTTATGCTTCCAGCTAATCTGCCTTTTTCTTTATCATTTTCTTTAAATAATTCTTCAACATCCATTTGAGAATTGCCTAGAGCTCTTTTTAAACCATCTATACAAAAAACATTTCCATCTTTGTCTAAAACCATTTTTTCTTCAATAGTTTTTTCACCATTATCATTCTCTTTTACCCAACGAAAATGATATTCCATATCACCTTCTTTGTTTCTTTCAATTGTCACATATGTTTCTCCTAAAGAAACTGGTCCTAATTTTGTTTCTATTACCAAATCTTTATAATATTTAGTCTCTACTAATTGACTTTCATGTTTGCCAATTTGTTCTTTTACCCCTTCATTAACTTCTATAAATCTCTTTAATTCTTCTTTTTCTATCCTTTTTTGACTCATTACAATATTCTCTCCTTTTAAGAAATAAATCTACATAATTTTTCCTATCAAATCATATTCTTTTACTTCTATTACTTTCACATTTACAAAAGAATTTACTTTACTTTCAAAATTATTATTTTCAACATAAATAATTCCATCTTCTTCCGGAACATCTTGTGATGTTCTCCCTATTAAATATTTTCCATCAAATGAGATATCTTCTATTAATACTTCAACATTTTTTCCTATTTTATTTTTTAAGTTTTCATTTGATACTTTTTGTTGTATTGACATAATTTTATTATATCTTGATTTTTTTGTGTTTCCATGTATTTGTTCTGGAAGTCTTGCTGCTGGCGTTCCTTCTTCTTTAGAATACATAAATGTTCCTAATTTATCAAATTTTGTTTTTTCTACAAATTCTTCTAATTCTCTGAAATCATCATCTGTTTCTCCTGGAAAACCTACTATTAAGCTAGTTCTTAATACAACGTTTGGAATTTTATTTCTGATATTTGATATTATACTTTCAATTTGTTCTTTATTTGTTTTTCTATTCATTCTTTTTAAAACTTTATTTGAAATATGTTGTATTGGAATATCAAAATATTTACAAATTTTTTCATTATTTTTTACTACTTCTATAAGCTCATCTGTTATTCCCTCAGGATATGAATATAAAAATCTAATCCATTTTATACCATCAATATCTGATAATTTTTGTAATAATTCTGCAAGTTTTGGCTCACCATATATATCTACACCATATTTGGTTGTATCTTGTGCAATTACAATTAATTCTTTTATTCCTTTTTTGGCCAACATTTCAGCCTCATCTAATATTTCTTTCATTTTTCTACTTATAAATTTTCCTCTGATATATGGAATCGCACAATATGTACACATATTACTACAACCTTCGCCAATTTTTAAATATGCATAATTTTTTCCAGTGGTTACAACTCTATCATAAAATTCATTAAATTCTGGCATTGGTAACTGTTTAATTTCTGAGACTTTTTCTACAACTTTTGTTGTACTTCTTTCTACTTTATTTTTTTCTACCAAGTCTTGAATCTTTTTCCACATTTCACCATATTCATCTATTTTTATAAATAGATCTACTTCTGGTAATGTTTTAACTAAATCAGTATAATATCTTTGAACTAAACAGCCCATTACTATTAAATATTTACATTTTTTCTTTTTATATTCTGCCATTTCCAAAATAGTATTTATTGCTTCTTCTTTTGCTGAGGCAATAAATCCACATGTGTTTATTACTATTATATCTGCTTTTTCTGGATTATTTTCTATTTCATAATTATTATTTTTAAAATGTCCAATTGCTATTTCTGTGTCTATTAAATTTTTGCTACATCCTAGTGATACAAATCCTACTTTCACTTTTACTTCCTTCCTGATTTTAGCTATTATGTGCACAAATATGTTTTCTTGTTAATTCCATTAAATTTAATTTTGTAAATCCTTCTACTTGTGTTTTAGCTCTATCTTGTTTTAGGGTTTCTTTTAACAATTTTTCTATTTTTTCTTTATGTTCAACATCTTTCATATCTATATAATCAATTATTATTATTCCACCAATATCTCTTAATCTTAATTGTTTTGCTATTTCTATAGTTGCTTCATAATTTACTTTATAAACAGTTTCTTCTAATGTATTTTTTCCTGTATACTTTCCCGAATTTACATCTATTGCTACTAATGCTTCTGTTGGATCTATTGTTATAAATCCTCCACAATTTAGCCATACTTTACGTTGTTTTGCTTTTTCTATTTGATTTTCTAATTCATATTTTTTTATTAAATTTTTATTTTCTTCTAATGCCAATTTTATTTTGTGACTTACCACTTGTTCTAGTTCTGAATAATCTTCTTTGGTATTTACTATAATAGAATCTATTTTTTCACTTGGTAAATCTAGTATTATTTTTTCAACTATACTTGGACTTGTATATAATAATTGTGACTTACTATCTGATTTTTTAAATTTTTGATATATGTCTTGCCATTGCTCTTGAAGCTTTTGTAAATCTTCAATTATAATTTCATTTTCTTTTTTTTCAGCTCCTGTTCTTATTATTGCTCCAATATTTTCTTGTAAATTTTCTTTTACAAGTTTTATTAATCTATTTTTTTCTGTTTCGTCTTGTATTTTTTGAGATACTGTTACGATAGTTGTTTGCGGTAATAAAATTACATATTTTCCTGTAAGTTTTATATGTGTTGTTGTTCTTGCACCTTTTTTATCATTACTATCTTTTTGAACTTGTACTAACAATTTTTGTTTTGGTTTTACAAGGTCTTTTATTTTCTTTTCTTCTTTTCTTTCAATTTTTTCATCGATTTGTGGCATTATATCTCTTACATGTATGAAACTATTTTTTTCTGTTCCTATATCAATAAAAGCTGCTTGCATACCTGGAATTATATCTTTTACAATTCCAACATATATATTCCCTTCATTTCTTTCATGTTTGTTTTCTTTGTTTTCTTCATATACTTCTATCAATTTTCCATTTTCAATAACACCTATTGTTTTTTTCTCTTCTTCTTTGTCAATAATTATTTCTATCATTTTGTTTTTTCTCCTTATTCATACTGTACTTAATTATACTTGTTCATTGCAGAGTCAACACCATTTCTTAATATTTCCTCTACTGCTTTTTGGGCTTTTTCTATTCCTTCATCTAGTCTTTTTAAATCTTCTTCTGGGATTGCACCTATTACATAATTTATTTCATCATCTTTATGAATTGGTCTTCCTATTCCAACTCTTATTCTTGGAAATTCTTCTGTTCCAATCATCTGTATAATGCTTTTCATTCCGTTATGTCCACCTGCACTACCTTTTTTTCTTATTTTTATTTTTCCAGGTTCTATATCCATATCATCATATATTACTAATATTTTTTCTTTTTCTATTTTATAAAAATCTACTACTTCTTTAACACTATTTCCACTTAAGTTCATATATGTTTGTGGTTTTAATAATATTACTTTTTCTTTTTCTATCATTCCACTTCCATATAATGCTTGAAATTTGTTTTGTTTTACCTCAATATTATATTGTTGTGAAATTTTATTTATTGTATTAAATCCCATATTATGTCTTGTTTTACTATATTCTTCTTCTGGATTTCCTAATCCTACAATTAAATACATATTTTCCTCTTTTCTTTACGTATTCTATTTTACTATTTTTTTGCATTTTTTTCAAGTATTTCTGAATAACAAATAAAAAAAGGTGACACCTGCCACCTTTTTTATTTGCAATCATACCAGTTTGTAGCTTCTGAAACTTCTGCTATAAGTGGTACTCTTAATTTTATTGCATTTTCCATTTTTTCTTTTAAAATATCTTTTACTTCATCAACTTCTTCCAATGCTGTTTCTATCATCATTTCATCATGTACTTGTAATACTATTTTAGATTTCATATTTCTTGATTTTAATTCTTTCATAACATTAATCATTGCTATTTTCATTATATCTGCTGCTGTTCCTTGAATTGGTGTATTCATTGCTACTCTTTGTCCAAATTGTCTTACCATATAATTATTTGATTTTAATTCTGGTATATATCTTCTTCTTTTAAATTCTGTTTCAACATATCCTTTTTCTTTTGCACTTTCTACAATATTTTCCATAAATTTCTTTATTCCAGAATACATTTCCAAATATTGGTCTATATATTGTTTCGCTTTTTTTCTTGATATATGTAATTGCTCTCCTAATCCAAAATCACTTATACCATAAACAATTCCAAAGTTTACTGCTTTTGCATTACTTCTTTGTTCTTTTGTTACTTCATCTATTGGAATATTAAATACTTTTGATGCGGCTTGCCTATGTATATCTTCTCCATTTATAAATGCTTGTACCATATGTTCATCATTTGAAATATGTGCTAATACTCTTAATTCAATTTGTGAATAATCTGCATCTATATAAATATAATTTTCTGCTGGTTTGAATGCTTTTCTTAATTGTTTTCCTAATTCAAATCTTGTTGGAATATTTTGAAGATTTGGTTCTGTTGAACTTATTCTTCCTGTCGCTGTTATTGTTTGATGAAAAAATGAGTGTATTCTTTTTGTTTTTGGGTTTATATATGGTTTAATTCCTTCTACATATGTTGAATTTAATTTCATTAATTGTCTATATTCTAATATTTTTTCTATTACAGGATGTTCTTCTACTAATTTTTCTAATACATCTACATCTGTTGAATATCCACTCTTAGTCTTTTTTACTACTGGTAATTTTAATTTTTCAAATAACATTTCTCCAAGCTGTTTTGTTGAATTTATATTAAACTCTTCACCACATAATTCATATATTTCTTTTGTTAATATTTCTAATCTTTCTTTTAATTGATCACCATACTTATTTAATTCATCAATATCTAAATACATACCATTCCATTGCATTTCAGCTAATACTTCTACTGTTGGCATATCTATATTTTCAAATAATTCTAAGCAATCTATTTCTTTTAGTTTATTTATTGTAACTTCTGATAATTCAAATATTTCTTTTGCATATATTCCTGCTTTTATTTTTGAAGTATTATCTGCGTTTTCATCACTCATATTCTCAAATAATGATGTTTGTTTATTGCTTTCTTGTATTCCTTGTGCTTCTAATAATTCATCATTATTCATTTCTAAATATTCCCTAACAATTATATCTATTTCATACTTGCTTGTTGGATCTAATATATATGCTGCAATTTTTGCATCATATACTATGTTTTTCATTGTTATTCCAATTTGTTTTAATAAAATATAGTCTTGAGCTAAATTATATCCATATTTTTCTATTTTTTCATCTTCAAAAACTTTTTTTAATTTTTCTTCAAAGTCTTGCGTTTTTTGCATATAATATATATTTTTTTCATTATATATTGCAATTCCTATTATATCTTTTTTTATAATATCTTCTTCATTTGAATTGTCTTGTAAATCTAAATAATAATATAATTTTCCATCTAAATTTGGTATTTCTGTTATATCTTTAACTTCTATTTTTACATTTTCTTTTTCTGTTTGTTCAACTATTCCAGCAGTCCTTAGTCCAAATCTATCAATATATCTTTGAAAACGTAGTTCTTCAAAAATTTCTAATACTTTTGCTTTATCCCATTCTTCTACTTTTAAATTTTCTAATGTATCTTCCAATGGTACATTTGTATCTATTTCTCCAAGTGTTCTTGAAAGTTCTGCCATATCTTTATTTGCAACAATATTTTCTTTTTGTTTTCCTTTTAAATCATCTTCATCTTTTTCTATTTTTTCATATAATTCTTTTACAGAATGATATTTTTGAATTAATGATATTGCTGTTTTTGGTCCTATTCCTGGAACACCAGGAATGTTGTCAGATGTATCTCCTTGCAATGCTTTTACTTCTATTAATTGCACAGGTTCTAATCCATATTCTTCAAGAACTTTTGCTCTATTATAATTTTCTGTTTCTGTTTTTCCTGCTTTTGTTCTTGGAATTCTTATTGTTATATTATCACTTGCTAATTGAAATGTATCTCTATCTCCTGAAAGTATTGTAACTTCTAGTCCTTGCTTTTCTCCATATTTTGCAAGTGTACCTAAAATATCATCACCTTCATATCCTTCTTTTTCAATAATATCTATATTCATTGCCCTTAAAACATCTTTTATTACTGGCATTTGTTCTGCTAGTTCATCTGGCATTCCATGTCTATTTGCTTTATATCCTTCAAATAGTTCTTTTCTTTTTAATTTTCCTTTTAGGTCAAATGCAACAGCTATATACTCTGGTTTTATATCATCTATTATATTAAACAATATTGCTAAAAATCCATATACTGCATTTGTGTATTTTCCATCTTTTGTTGTTAGCATTTTGCTTCCCATTATTCCATAAAATGCTCTATTCATTATGCTATTTCCGTCTATTAATACTAATTTATCCATCGGCATTTCCTCTCTTCTGTTTGATGTTTTTTCTTGAACAACTATATCATATTAGATATAATTTATCAATAAAAAAGAAACATGAAATTTAATTTTCATGCTTCTTTTTGTAAAAATTATTCATTTACTGTTGTTTCTTCAACAGGGTAAACACTAACTTGTTTTTTGTCTTTACCTTTTCTTTCAAATTTTACTTTTCCATCAACTAATGCAAATAGTGTATCATCACTACCTTTTCCAACATTAACTCCTGGATGTACTTTTGTTCCTCTTTGTCTTATTAGAATATTTCCTGCTAAAACAAATTGACCATCAGCTCTCTTGACACCAAGTCTCTTAGATTCACTATCTCTACCGTTCTTGATACTACCTTGACCTTTTTTATGTGCCATGATTTTCACTCCTTTCAGCTTTTAATCTAATCTGATTTCTCTTCCAGATTGCCTTATATGAATTTCTTCATTATATTACTATTATTAAAATCACTATTTATAACTAAGCTTCAACTTTTTCTGTTTTTTCAGCTTTTGCTGCTGTTTTCTTTGCAGCTGTTTTTATTCCTGTAATTTCAACTTTAGTGTATGGTTGTCTATGTCCTTGTTTTGTTCTTTCATTTTTCTTAGCTTTCATTTTGAAAACTATGATTTTTTTAGCTTTTCCGTGTGCTACAACTTTTCCTTCAACCTTTACACCTTTAACATAAGGATTTCCAACTTGTACTTTTCCATCATCAGATACTAATATTACTTTATCAAAAGTAACTTTTTTTCCTTCTTCTGCATCTAATTTTTCAAAAAATACTACGTCTTTTTCTTCTACTTTGTATTGCTTTCCACAAGCTTCAATTACTGCGTACATTCTTTATACGACCTCCATTTTTCTAATACTCGCTAAGATTACAACTTAGGTAGCTATTAAATTAATAGCATTTAAACCTAACTTATGCGGCTTACAGATGAATATTTTACCATAGCTTGCGCCATTTGTCAAACATTATTTTAATTTCATTGAAAGAAGTTTTGATATTCCGTTTTCTTCCATTGTTATTCCATACACAGTATCTGCTGCTTCCATTGTTCCTTTTCTATGTGTTATAACTAAAAACTGTGTTGTTTGTGTGAATTTTTTTAGGTATTCTGCAAATCTATAAACATTAACATCGTCTAGAGCTGCCTCTATTTCATCTAATACACAGAATGGTGCCGGATTGATTTTTAATATTGCAAATAGCAACGCAATTGCTGTAAATGCTTTTTCTCCTCCTGATAGAAGAGTCATGTTTTGAAGTTTTTTTCCTGGTGGTTGTGCTTCTATATCTATTCCACATTCTAGTATGTTCTCTTCGTCTGTAAGTTTAAGCTCTGCTTTTCCTCCACCAAATAGTTCACTAAATACTTCTCCAAAATTTTTATTTATTACTTTAAATTGTTTTTCAAATTGTTCTTTCATTATTTTTGTCATGTCTTGAATTACTTTTTTTAGTTTACTACTTGAGTCTTCTAAATCCAATCTTTGCTCACACATAAAGTCATATCTTTCTTTTGTTTGTTTATATTCTTCAATTGAATCTACATTAATACTTCCTAAATTTCTTATCTCATCTCTTAGGTGCTTTACTCGTTTTGTAGTTTCTGCTACATTGTCTGGCTTTTTGTATTCTTCTGCTACATTATTTGGTGTTATTTCGTAATCTTCCCACATTTTATTTATTATTTGTTCTAATTCATATTCTATTTTAGATTTTTTAACTTCTTGTTTTGTTATTTGTGCTTTTAAATCTTCTATTATTTTAAACTTGCTTGTAATTTCTTCCTCTGCTTTTGCAAGTTCTTCATTTTTAGAAATTCTTTCTTTCTTTAGTTCTTCTACTTTCTCTCCACTTGTACTTACTTCTTGCTTCATTTGTTCTATTTGTTCATTTAATTTTAGAATTTTTTCTTCTAGGTTTTTATTGTCTTCTACTATTTTTTCTCTTAATTGTTTTTTATTTTCTATACTTGTTTTATTGTTTTGAATATCTTGCTCTATTCTTGCAACAATTTCATCTATTGAGCTATTGCTTTCATCAAATGAACTAACTGATATTTTTAAATTTGTTATATCAAAATTTAAGTCATCTATGTATTTTTGAGTGTCTTTATTTTTGTCACTAAATGCTGTTATTTCTTTTTGTAGTTCCTCATTTTCTTTTTCTAATACTTCAATTTCTTGTTGTAATTTTTCTGCTTCTTCTTTGTTGCTTTTCTTGTCTTCTCCTATTTGAGAAAGTTCTTTTCTTAGATTTGCAAGCTTGTTTTCTAGTTTAGTAATATTTTCTTCTATTGATACAACTTTTTGTTTTTCTGTTGCATACACAATTTCTGTGTCTTGCATAATATGTTCTAGTCCCATTACTTCTTCAATAACATCTTCTTGTGATTTCTCGTATTCTTCTTTTTGTTGTTCCAATTCTTCTATTTTTTTATTTAATTTTTTGATGTCTTTTTCTAGTTCTTGTATTTGGCTTGTTCTTCCTATTATGTTATTTGTTTTTACTGTAGTTGATCCACCTGTTATTGCTCCGCTTGGATTAATTACATCACCTTTTAGTGTAACTATTCTAAATGAATATTTATTCTGTCTTGCAAGTATTATTGCTGTTTCCATGTTGTCTACAATTACAGTTCTTCCAAGTAAATTTAATATTATTTCTTCATATTTTTTATCTACCTTTACTAAATCTGCTGCAATTCCTATTACTCCACTTAAATTGTTTTTTATTAATTTATCTACTCTTTTTCCTTTTACAGAAGCTATTGGCAAGAAAGATGCCCTTCCTAAATTATTTTTTCTTAAATGTTCGATTAGTTTTTTAGCATCCTCTTCTGTATCTGTAACTATGTTTTGAAGTGTTTGTCCAAGTACAGTTTCTATTGCTGTTTCATATTCCTTTGGAACAGTTAATATGTTTGCCAAAACTCCATGCATACCTTTTTTTAGGCTTGCATCTTTATCACAATCTAGCAATAGGGATTTTACACTTCTTATATATCCTTCTTTTTCTTTTTCCATGTCACTTAGGAATTTTAATTTTGAGTCTTTTATTCTTAATTCTGTAGAAAGTGTATTTATTTTGTCTTGGTATTCTTTTGATTTTGCAATACTTGCTTCTCTTTTTTCGTTTATTGCTTCTAATTTTTTGCTTGCTTCATTTCTTTTAGCTTCTATTTCATAAAATGTTTTAGATATCTCATCTTTTTCTAATCTTTTTTGATCTAATTCTGATATTGTATCTGATATTTCATTTTTTACTACTTTTTCTCTTTTATCTAAATTCTCATAATTTACTTCTTGTGTATTAATTTGTGTTGCTTTTTCATATTTTGAATCTACATTGCTTTCTACTTTCTTTTTTTGCTCTTCTATTTGTTTTTCTTCTGATGATAGTTTTTTAGATATCTCTTCTAATTCTTTCTCTTTTTCTTCTAATTCTTTTGCAAACTTTTCTCTGTTAGATGATAAATTTAGTTTTTTCTCTAATCTTTGTGTCTTTTCTTCTTCTAACTCTTTTACTCTATTAGTTACTTCCTCAATCTCTTTTAAATATCTTTCATAATTCTCTTTGTTGTTTGATATTCTTTCATTTGCAAGGTTTATATCTGAGTTGATTTGTTCTTGTTTTTTGCTTGTTTCAAAGCCTAAGTTTTGAGTTTCTTCTATCTTTTCTGTTATCTCATCTATCTTAGTCTTTAATTCTTCTTTTAAGTTTTGCATTTCTTGCATCTTTGTTTCTTCATCTTGTTGTTGGGCTACAAATATGTCCATATCTTTTGTAATTTCTACTAATTTTTGTTTATAATTGTCTATGTTAAATAGGAATAGTCCTATTTCTATTCCTTTTAATTCTTCTCTTAAATCTAAGAATTTCTTAGCTTTTTCTGATTGTTTTTTTAATGGTTCAATATTTGCTTCTATTTCTGCTAAAATATCATTTATTCTGAGTAAATTTAATTTTGTTTGTTCGAGTTTTTTCTCTGATTCTGCTTTTCTTACTCTATATTTTACAATTCCTGCTGCTTCTTCAAAAATTGCTCTTCTATCTTCTGATTTATTACTTAAAATTTCATCTATTTTTCCTTGTCCTATTATAGAATAACCATCTTTTCCAATTCCTGTGTCCATAAATAATTCCAAAACATCTTTTAATCTACATGGTGTTTTATTTATGTAATAACCTGATTCTCCATTTCTATATATTCTTCTTGTAACTGTAACTTCTGAATATTCTATTGGTAATTTTCCATCAGTATTATCAATTACTATTGAAGCTTCTGCAAATCCTAATGATTTTCTATTTTGAGTTCCAGCAAATATAATATCTTCTGATTTTGAACCTCTTAGGGATTTCATACTTTGCTCTCCAAGAACCCATCTAATACTATCAGAAATATTACTTTTTCCAGAACCATTTGGTCCTATTACTGTTGTAATCCCTGGCATAAATTCTAATACTGTTTTATCTGCAAATGATTTAAATCCTTGCAACTCTAATCTTTTTAAGTACATGTTTTCCACCTTTTTTTCTTACTTAAACAAAAGGAGATTTTTCCCCTTATTTATATACTAGGAAATTTCTCATTTCCTAGTATATAAAAATGCTATAATCGCTA